>Ga0228711_1011463_pt1 | contig 11238 bp, 8 predicted proteins | sample MedpolnodulmetaG_2_FD_177996 | JGI IMG/M metagenome (GOLD analysis project Ga0228711, IMG submission 177996) | Root nodule microbial communities from Medicago polymorpha collected in Santa Monica, California, United States - brown nodules | ecosystem: Host-associated > Plants > Roots > Nodule...
ATCCCCCCCCCCCCCCCCCCCCCCCCCCTTCTTGTGGTTTTTCTCACCTTCATTTATAGCACCTTAAAATGTATATTTTCACCCATTTATGTTTCGAATTGGATTTCAGTGTCTTCAGGAAAGTTGTAGGTATCAAAGTTAACTTTCATTTGGCTTTGGTTTGATCTTATTTGGACATCTACAACTCGAGATATTGCAAGTTGCGCTTTCAAGAAATTTCATCACTGCACTAAACCAAATAAAGAAAACAAAATTACGCAAAATGTTTGGTTAATGAAGATAATCAGAGAATAAATAGCTTATTGAATTCAAGAACAATTTATTAAAAATAAATAAATAAATCAACATCAAATTGAAAGAAATAAACTAAACAATTGACTTAAATGACTCTAAAAAAATTACATATTATGAGAAGTCGTCACTAGCCCTTCCAAGCTTTGTTTAGGTATTCGAAGTCAATTGTGACATTTCCAATTCTAGAATTGGCATAGTCTAAGTTAAGAAAGTAATTTTATACTCCATCTGTCTCTTTTCATAGGAGTAGTTTACAAAAAAGTTTTGTCCCTAAATATAAGATTATATACAAATTCCTAGATGTATTGATTACTCTTTTTCCAAATATATTCCTTATTACCAATTTGTCTTATATATGAAAAGTTAACATTAAATATATATTTAATTAAGAGTAATCTAGTAATAGTCATGCACGTTTCTTATTACTCCAACAACTTTTCTTAATACCTGTAATTTTTGTAAACTACTCCTATAAAAAGGAACGAATGGAGTAAACTTCTTTATTGAAAATATCAACAATCGTAACGGTAGATACTCGATTTATGATAAAGAATGTTATGCTTTTTTTTGACAAAAAAGAATGTTATGTTATTACTTGTTAAATAAAGAAAGTTATAATATATATATTTTTTTAATTATTTTAGATATAATAGTACTGATATTTTAAATTTTGAAAATTTGATAAATATTTATGGTTTGGCCATATCCCTCCAATTTTCATGGGGGACTCATTGATAACTTGAAATTTAGTTAGAAGGTAAGTAAAATCTATAAATTATTGAAATCAACAATCAAATTTGGATATTTCAGATAGTTAATTTAATTTTAAACTTAATTTAAAATTGAGAACTTTACTTTTAACTTAGAATTTTAAGTGATTTCGAGTTTCGATTAAAAGAAAGATAAAAACTTGATATATATATCATTAAGTTTAATTAAATAAAAGATCAATTTTGAATATTACATAAATCATACACAATTAATTTTCACTCGTTTTCATGTATTAAATATGATTTTTATAGTCATGCATGTAAATCACTAAGAACACCTTCACCTACATTCATAAAATCATTTTAATATCATGTAAAACCATTTATTCTCCTTCATTTCATGTATTAACTATAATTCTTAAGTCATGCATGTCATGTGAGAATGAATATTATATATGTTAGAAGTCTTCAAAAAAAATTATATATAGTGGAAATATAAAGTGATTACAAATTCTTTATTTATTAAGTATTTACTATCTCCTTAGTCTTGGCCCTATTATAGGAGACTTTTTTTTGTTCATATTTATAAGAAAAATTCGCGATTAATTTTAAGTTGTGTTTATTGTTTAAATGTAAAAAATAAGGGGTTGTGTTTATCGTTTAATCCTTTTAGTTTTTAATATTAATGAATGCATTTAGTGACTCACAATTTTCAGTTAGGGCATATTTGAAAGGAAAAAAAATACAAATATCAATAACTTCATTAGTTTTGATTGTTTTTTATTCTTTGGATCTTAGGAAATATTATATATCAAATACTTTAATGACACAAGAAAATAAACTAGAGAGAGAGAGAGAGAGAGAACACCGTACAAAATCATGTTCTCCTAGAGTCTGTAGTGAGGAGGTCCAAGAGGCCGAGAGGAGGAGGCTGGTGGACCGTGCGATCAATACTAGAAGAAGCACCTAGCTTAGCTAGAAAATTTTCACAATCATTTTCTTCTGAGACGATGTGTGAGCAATGTGAATGTTTACTTCTTCAAGCACAATATGAAGTGTGCATTTGATACTACTAAATTTTTTTATTTTTTTACCATCATAAAACAGTAATAAACTCTAATATTTTTCAAGAAATCATTTTTTATGTTTACGAGCGTCAACACAACCAGTAATACGTCCGTATTTTTGCTTTTATAGACAAGGAACAATAAAATGGGAAGAAAAAAATTATCATTTAAATGAAAGGTAAAATTAAAAATAAGGACAAAGTTATTACACCAAAACACAATGTTTTTTTCATAAAGGTCAAAAAGTTTTTTTTTTATAGTGTCAGTTAGAGACAAGGTGTTTTTAAACTCATTTTGGTCTGGATATTTAAACTTTGAAATATAGAGGTGCGTCCACAAATTGATGGGTAGATAGAAATAGTGAGTAGGTGCAAATATCTCTGATGAAATCACTTTCGGTAGCGTTTCAACACTTGTCTTTGAGAACTCTTACGAGTTGGTAGATAAGATTATGGTTGCACAAAACCGGAACGGTCCAACTCGGTCAAAAATAACAAGGGTTAAGCTTTGGTAACCCGTTCTGTCTCACTTTCTCTTTCTATCGCACACGAGTAGGATGTCAATGTCGACTTCAGCGTTGATGTGTGATGAGCAAGATACAACAGTCATGTCAATCACTGGTGCTTGCAACATATCTTTGCAATTAGGATTGACATAGGTCTATGCCGGAAGAGAAAAAAAAGAAAGAAAAAAAAAAAGATCGTATGGGCAATGATTGACAGAGATCTATGCCGAATAAAAAAGACTGTATTAGCACAGTTTCAGTTTAAAATCAATTGAGTTATCGTTAGGGGAGAAATAAATGGTAATATTTTTCTCTAGTTTAGTCGTAGATTTACCTTTGTAAATATTCATAAAATCGTTATATATCATATTTGGGGCGTTGGTAGAGACTGTCGAGTTTTCATTCCGATCTATTATGTTTCGTTGATTAATTTGTGTGAAAGTTTTATATACATCAAAACTCATTGCCCATAGATAAAGACCATGGCAAACATAAATCATTATCAAGCACCGTCCATCGGTTCTATTCCAAATTTATAAGAAGCAAGTTTTTCTACCACTTCTCTAATTGGAGCTAAAATTTCATAAACCAGAATGGCAATAACGATCGATATTATAAGAAATGTCCAACAAACATCATATTCATAAAGAAAAACATAAATGTATTCATATGCTTATGAAAAATATAGTGGATTAATTCTTAATCGATTTGAATTGAAATTTTCAAATAGTTATATTAATGAAGAAAAAAATCTAATCAAAATAGAAATGCTTTGTATTTTATTAAGTTTACATCATCTATATTTATATTTATATCTATACTATGATGGTGAAGCATTGAGTAAACGATACTTTAATTTGTAACGGCTATATTATATTGTAACTCAAATGGCACATGAATAGTAGTAAATAATATTAGATGCAAAAATGTGTTTTCTTAGAGGTACCACATCACAATATTTACGACGTGGCACGTAGAAAACTGATGTATCATCAACACAATTTGGCGATTGTATTAATAAAATATAATAGAAGCATCTTGAAAGCCATTACAGTGGCATTAATTGCACTCCTACATCTAGCATAACAATGGTTGTTAAGATTCTAAGAAAGGAAAAAAATAAATCAAATCATGGGTGTTAAAATACTAAGCTGGCAAACACCTATGCAATTTTGTTGTAAGAACCAATAGGTGAAGGAGAGTCAAATGATGTCGTGGATGACGAGAAGTTTAACTTTTGTTTTGTTGTTATGGATTTAGTGTTGAATCTCTCTAATTGAAGATATGTAGAATACCTTATAAGTATAGAGAATATTAACCATTGCCTTTGGGACATTGGATAAGAGGATAAAAATAGAAATATAGTATTGAAAAATAGTGAATAGTGATAAATTTAATTTTTTAAAAGTCAAAATGTTGTTGAAACCAATACAACATGCTACTTTTGGCCTCCTTAACCATTACCCTGAGGGTAATGGTTAGCAAGGTATTGGTGTCGGACACTCACCTAAGACTAACACATGTTATTATATTTAATTAATCTTTGTTTTTTAATTATTACTTGGTATTGATGTTGTGTCCAATCTCAATATTTCTTAATCTCAATATACGATGTTTTTACTGGATCAATCTCAATATACTTATATGATTGTTTCAAGGTTATCACGAATAACTTTGGGAAAGTGTACTATATACTCTCATGTTCTAACTTTTATATTTGTAAGCTATAGAGAGTGAGGAAATTTTATTCCCACTTCTCTATATTTGTTGTTGTACTATTTGTTGGTGTATATTTTTTCTCGCTCCGTCCTCTATAATTTCACGTATATTAAGAAAAGTTGATGGTATAGTTAATGTGTCAGGTTTATGTGTGAATTTTACTAAATTGTCTTTATGTGTATTTAATTTGAGTTTTCATATTCCAATGCAAGTTATTGATATTGATTAATGGTATGTTTTGAAAAAAATAATAATAAACGCACCTAGTAATTTAAAAACAAAAAGTAATCCCTCCTAACCACTCCATCCAAACACACCCTTAGTTTGTCTCTCTTGCCAAAATTTGATTATGTTTTTGAAAAGGTCCTTGCATGGTTTTATTAATATTTTTTCTTCTTATAATACCAAAAGAGACCTAATATTTTGTTAAAATTTACCTTTTATAGAGAAGAAATTATCTTTTGACATCAAAATTGTGATGTCAAGAAAGTAAGACAGAGATAAATGCATACGATGTCATATACGGTGTATGGATCTCGATGTCAAAATAACACAATTGTTTCTAAAAGATTTAACTTTGTTGCAGTCACAAATTCCACAAATTCACATTGTGAACACATCAATGACTATTGAATCAAAGGGTCCAAATTTCAAACTCAGTATTTTTGAGTTTAAAAGGATCAATTCATTAGCTTTCTACACCTGCTGATCTCAATGTAATGATCATCGATGTATTGAACGATAAATGTTTAAAAAAATTGCTCAAGAAAAATCAAACTCTTTAGGCAACATTAGTTTGGTAGAGCAAGAATAAGTTCTTCATATTACTTATTTATCATAAAAACTTCATTTTCACCCCAATTTTTAAGGGCGTGCCGGATAGAGTATAAGAATTATAAATGTGAGAGACATTTTTCAGAATCAATTTTCCACACTAAAAAATTGGAGCTAAATAACCCTTCGGATAATCATGTAAACTGCCAAGAACTGAATTGACAATGAGTGAAAATCTAACTTGGACTAAAGATCAGGTAACAAGAGGAACTTTACAATGTGACATGGTTATCAAGGAACAGTCATCTCTTCGCTCATCGATAACTGCAGAGCATGTTCTGCTTCTTTCAAGAATAATCGAGTTAGCTGCTTTTGACCTCGTCTATATACAATAGCAGACCATTTGTTTCTAGTCATCAATGCTGTTTCCTCTGAGTCATTTGCCATTCTGCTCAAAGGAAATTAAGAAAAAGGTATTACAAAGACATCAATATATTGTAGGAAAATTAGTGAGAAATGCAAGTTTTACTTGGGGTGAAAAATGATAATTATAGAAATTGTGCAATTGCAGAGCTTATGAAAATTTATAATTGCATACTGTTTGCTATCTTCCTGGCTATCAATGATAAGGGCCTTCTTGAGCAATTCAAAGTCATTTTCCTCTGTTCCAGAATGCTCTTCAAGGTCCATTAACCTTAAATGCAGTGAAAATATGAAAGCAATTAGGCATTGCACACAAGATACATCAACGTTGATACTCTAGTTTGTCCTTATTTCTTCAATAAGTGAAATGGCGCATCGGATATAAAAAAGAACATTCAACTTCATTTGCATAATCAAGTTGCAATTAGAAGCATGTAGAGTAGGATCTGGACACTAAATATATTTTAGGTTATAGTTAATGATTAATATATATATACAATCAACTGTTATGGTTGTTATCTAACTCCTGGCACTCACTTGACATGAAGAAGATCAACTAGCACTTGTAAAGCTCCAGAATCACCGCAAACCTCCCATATTGCTGACTGGACATCTATATCTGATAATTGTCTCTCCCCTTCGGGTCCAACAAGCTTCATGTGACAGAATAAAAATTATATTAATGTTGAATTCTGATGAAATTGAAACTAAATAGTCCAAATGAAAACATAATTGTCAGGTCTATTTTGTCTTTGAAAGATAAATGCATCATAAAATTTTCAGATGCTGTCCTGATGGCAAAAAGCAGAGTGTTACATATCAATGGTTTGCTTGGGTTAGCTCATTTTAGCTTTCCATCTACTGGCATAATCAATTATATGATAAGCACTTATGTTACAAGTGTTTAATTAAGTTGCTTATCCAAATAGCAGAAAAAATCACATCACTTGCAATAGACAAGTGATGAAAAAGGGTATCATGTATGTGGTATATCTTGAGATAGAAATGCAGTTTCAGTGACTAAGGCTGGAGCTAAGTAATGGAACCATTAAAAAATATATTGCATAGAAACTGCACCTCTTCAAGCATTGACGAAACCTTGAAAAGCTCATCCTCTTGCATGGCTATGGTCCTCAAGGTAGCCATAAATTTCTCAGGAAAAACAAGCTTGTCTACATAAGATGGAGTCTTGCGCTGACCACTCCAACTATAGTTGCAGACTTTGTTGCACTTGTTATTTTCTCCACTGTTTTCGGTGCCTGATGGAAAAAATCCATTATCCAGCAGAGTTTTGGGTAAAAGACATCTCATTTCAGCCTTCTGTAAACAAAACCATAATAACAGAAAGTTAATTTAAAAAAGGGGGAAGCTATAAAACAATAGATAATGTCAAATAGGTAAAAAAAAATCATATTCTACTTCTTAAAAGAATCGCATAACGTTGAAGATAAATTATTGGCATACCTGCACTTCAAGAAGCTGGCTTTTAGACTCTGAAAAAGAAATAGTATTTATTGCTTCTGATGGATAATGGACCTGAGGGACAACAGAAACTGAATCATGCCAACAGAAACAACTAAGGAATGGAAGTAATGTAGAAATTTGTCTTGGTTCACAGGATACAAGTGTAAGCAATTACCATGAGGTAGTCATCTGTGTTACCATCAATGACAAAACCATACAGATATAGAAGTTCCTGCATCAAGTGGAAAAATATGGAAACCATGTTAACCCTTGAAATATCTTCAAAGTAACTTACACATCAACCTTCAACAGAACAGAAATTCCACTTGGGCTCGTACATTTAGTAAAATAGTATATGCAAGTATATATTCAAAATTTTATATATTGAGTCAAATAAGCTAAAAGGCCCAGTGATGATGCAATGCCTTGATGGGATTTTATTGACCAGTAAATTATGGATCCAGTTCTATTAAACCTTTTGTTCAGTCAATTTGAATAAACAGCCAACTAGGCATTCAACCAGAACTGAGCACATGGAAAACTCATATGGTAAGCCTTATGTTTCCCTTGCATGCCTCTTTGATAGCATCACATCATATTGTACAGGCATATTGCGTCATATCATATCATGTAAATAGGAATAATATCTCGTATATGTATTTTGTATTTATTGGTGTAAGCCTATATAAAATCGACTTCGCTGTATAGTTGAAACGATTCACAATATTATGCATATGCTCTCACTCATTCAACAATGCTCAATCAAAAGAAGAGAAGAAAAGAAAAAAGTAAACCATAGAATAAAAATTGTTTTTTTTTTCAATCATGGGACCATATAAAGTACCTCATTTCCCTTGTTGCCATAACTAATGGAAATTTCTCGATCAATCTGCAAGGGACTTTGAGCAGCTTTACAGCCAAGAAAAACAATGAATTAAAGGGGAATAATTTCATGAAATGTGATTTTATAAAACTGTCTAAATGGAAGGAGAGAAACCAAAATGAAATTAAGTTAGAAATTTAATGTTAACTAGTAGAACATCAAATACATGTGCAAGACTAAAAACGCACAAAAAGAATGTTACCGGAGAGAAGATACATGGAGACAGGAACTCCTGTTGTTAAGCCAGTTCCATCAACTTCCCATGTTGCTATTGGCTTCAGATCTGATTGGCCATGTAACCAAGGTAAATCACATATTCTCATGAGGCATTTGATATATCTACCATTCTACCGTACATGGCAAGAAAAGTAATTTAGCCAGCCACAAATCCAGAGATGCATGTATATGTATGTAAAGAAATATCAGCTGTTTGATCATAGGGACTTTGATGCTGTGCAAGAAATTAATGACCAATATTTAAAAGGTGTTTAGTGAAGGTCTAAAAATACGTATCATATAAAAAGTATATAAAGGGGCAAAAAATCAGATCCCAGTCAATGAAAAAACAACGAAAGTATTTTAAAAGCACATAGTAAAGTGAAATATCAGAGCTTCAAACAACAATTTACCATGGTTGCAAAAGTCAATGCCAGGGACAAGACCCTCAACCCAAACAGTGTCTCCTTGCACTGTGCTATGTGTAGTTTCCTTGGTTAGATCGTCAGATTTTGTGACTTGGCTTCCTGCAATACAACTTCCTTACTTTAATATCAATTTTAACTAAAAAAATCAGAGAAATACTAAACGGAGACCCGTCCATTGGACACATCACAGGAGACAATCTTTACAGGAAATCAGTTAAACACGAAAATGAGAGAGAGAGAGATGGACTAACCGTTTTCATCAGCTTTTGGAGTGGAACTCTGATGAACATCTTGCATCTCAGGAAATACATAAGAACGAGGCAATGGAGTGTTCAAAGCACGGCTCCAAAATACTGAATTTGCCCTAGCATGAATGCAAGTCGGATATCAACCTCCAAGGAGTTAGTTGAAGTCATACTCATATACAAGTTCACTAGAAGTACATACCAAAGGAAATCTTCAAAGCACACCTGTCTGGAAAAACAGGTCATACACAAGAGAACCATCGTAAATGTATGTTTGAAACTTAAAAATTGCAGTTAGAAAGCAATATCTACAAAGCACGTTTCAATTTATAATCCTGAAGGTAATTGAGAAGGTATATAGCCTTGAACGTATAAACTTAAAAAATGAGTAATAATTTGTTATTTAGTATATTTAGTGCAATAATGGTTTTCATATAAAGTGAAGCAGTGAACTAGTACTGGTAAATTATACTTTCAAAACCGTAGTTCCCAATTTCAAAACCAAATCAACATGATTGACATAAGATGTCAAACTTTAAGATGTCAAAATTTCAATAGGTGTTAAACGATGTCAAATACGAATAAACCACTTAAAAACATAAACTAGAAAACAAAAACAAAAAAACAATTTTACCCAACACATACATCTCAGAATCTCCGTCAAGAGTCAAAAGTTTCTTCACTCTATCCTTCACTTTAGTTTCATACAAATTCAACAGGCTTTTCTTCTGCAAGACAAGACAGTCATCAAATACTGCTAAATACAATGGAAACAAGTTAATGCCAGAAATGACATTCGTTCTATCCCAATTCCCGTAAAAAAAGCCTAAATTTGTTCGCCTGAAAGGTTCAAAAAAGTCATAAATAAAAGCTACATACCCATTACACCATGGAGATTATATTAGAAAAGCTAGGTTTGGCTTTTATGTAATGTTGACTCTATATAACATTCTGATGCATACTCCTCGTATAACATTCTAGTGTGGTCAATCGCGGAAAATAGCGGTTTCTTTAATTCTGCTATGCCACAGCGATATAGAGCCGCAATTGACTCTATATAACAACACTTTGTAGTAAATAACGTATCGTGGAACAATAGCAATTTGTTTAAATATCTCTATGCTATAGCGCAGCTACAGCTGCTATTTGACAATGCTGTATCATTTAGTGATTGCTAAAAAGTATACTGCAGACGACCGCCTCAAATTAACTATTTTTACTCAAGGACATAGAATAGAGCTCAGAAGAGAGCAATCATAACTTCACACAGAATGTTTTTTAAAATTTTGGGAAACACGTAAAGCACAGAAACCAAGACATGGATGACCACTGGCCAACCAGCATCTTTAAATTAGCTAGTAAAACACAGGTTTACTCAGATTGGTTAGTGCTATCAAAAGATGAACTTCATGTATATTACCTGTAATTCAGTTGCACGATATAATGTTGTTCCTCTTAGCTCTTGAAGTTCCTCTTCACTAAACCAAAGTGTATTTCCAAAAGCGGTTGGAAGCATATCAAGGTACCTGTTAAAATTTCAGCATCTCCACAAGTGAGTGAAACTCCCAACACAATATGAAGTTCTGAACCATAAAGTAAAATAAAATAAACCATACATACGGTTTCCATAGAGAATCCTTGCGCAAACGCTCTACCGTCAATAACAACATCATTAAGAGCCTGTCATCTACATCTCCTTCTTCAAACAATGCTCTACACTCTGGTCCTAGAAAAGGATCTTGCAACACCCTCATTGGAGTAATTGCTAACTCTAGTGGAACAACCAACAGAATCCCTTTTTTCAAAGAAAAACAAAATTACTTTCTCTGTTTTCAAAAAGTAAGGCACATAGCAATAAACACTATTCAGAGTTAAAATTGTTTCACATAAGAACATTTAGCAATTAGTGTCTCAAACTTTTGCTGTTTTCTTAAAAATGACTTTTTTTTTTTTTTTGCTTCATAGGCAAGATGTGTATGAAGCTATTTGAATTTTGAATTGACTTATTTGAGCTTATTTATTGGCATAAGCACCTGTGACACTGTTTGGGAGAGCTTTTGAAAACAACTAATGACATGTCCATCAGTTGCTGTTTTCAGGGCCCATTTGGATTGGCTTATTTTTGAGCTTATGAAAAATAGCTTATGCAAATAAATAAGTTTTTATGTTAATTTATAAGTTGTCACTGACGAAAATTGTATCTTCATGAAAAAAAGAAATTCATAAACTACATTTACAAACTTATAAATAATACAAAAAAGCTCATTAATTTGCATAAGTTGTTTTGCATAAGCTCAAAATAAGCCTTGCATAATTCAAAACAACAACAATAACAATATTATATGCTAACAAGTAACAATTCCAACTACAATAAAATCCATTCATATTGATATTAGTACATGATTACCATCAGAAACATCTTTATCACAAAATATGCCAAACCCTTTTCTGGAATCACAGTACTTGATATTGCAGCCTCGTAGCTCCACCCCATTTGCCTGAATTCAAAA
>Ga0228711_1011464_pt1 | contig 11238 bp, 8 predicted proteins | sample MedpolnodulmetaG_2_FD_177996 | JGI IMG/M metagenome (GOLD analysis project Ga0228711, IMG submission 177996) | Root nodule microbial communities from Medicago polymorpha collected in Santa Monica, California, United States - brown nodules | ecosystem: Host-associated > Plants > Roots > Nodule...
CACAAAAGCATATACCAAACCACCAATGTGAACAAAGACCCTTGTTTTTTTTTAACATTGTTAGCCATTAATAGCAATCTCTTGAAGTGAACAAAGTATAAAATAAGCAATAACAATTGAATAAAACCCTGATAATAAATAAGTCATATGAACAAGTTTAAAGAACCCTAAAATTAAAGAAAAAGAGACAAACCGTGGGGAACTTGTCATTGAACTTGTGATCCTTAGAAGAAGGAATGTGTAAATGACCAGTGAATAGAGCAAGAAAAGTAATTGAGATAATCGCTGCAGTTAACAACTTCCTCAACAATACCAACGAAATCAATTTCCGTTTCTGCATTCCACTATTGATCAATCAATCAGATTCTGGGTCGCTGATTTCGCATCCAAAAATTAATCTTTTAATCTTTTCTCAACACTTGATTAAGAAAATAGAAGAGAAGAAGAAGAAGAAGAAGAAAACGCCAATAATCTGAACTAATGAATAATCACGTTTGATGTGTGTTTCGGTGGGAAGAACAGAACAGCAAGACAACAAAATCGGCAGGTTGTGTTGTTTTTGGGGTTTCTCCAAGTTTTTTATGTTGTCGGGTTTAACTATTGTCTGACCTAGTACTAGTACTGGTATTACTTTGATCTGTTCCAAATTTAAATTTTGTACTACTTATTATTTTTATGTTACAATTATAAACAAAAGTTTATTTTTTGGACTAATCGAATGATGAGTGTATCTGATTATTTATTTATTTATTTTAAATTGAATATCATCCGCATATTCAACTATGAAGATTAATTCTTTGAGCTTTATGAAATCCAAATAAACAATAAACTCATCCTACGAGTTTTAACGTTGCTGCATGTCCAAGTCTGAATTCGAACCCAAGATTTTAGTTAAGCTAGAAGAACATCTGTCATCTCATCTAAGCGTTCTTGAGTCGGTGTATCTGATTTATAGTATATATCAAATTCATCGGTTATTCAATAAGTAATAAAAATAAAAAGGATTTTTGTTTTAGGGACCTCCTCTTTTAACCTAGCGGTATCTATTTTAGAGATTTTGTCAAAAAAAATATATTTTAGAGATGTGATTTAAAGTCAACTTTAATACTCATTTCGACCTAAGATATAAGCAAAAATGGGTCAACGTAAGTTGACGTATTTGGTATAAATTTTGAACTAAAAACATTAATTTTTATTTATCAATTTTTACTTGTATTTTAGGACGAAGGGAATATGTAATTACTAATCCAAATCGTTTTTTTTCTTGGTATAAAAGAGGGCAAAACCCAAGAGAAAAGAAACTACAAAATGTCCCAGACATTTCTAGGCATTCAGGCTCCGAAAATATCATCAAAGATGAGCTTTTGAAGTTAGTAGAAGTCTCCAAAACAATCAAATTCAAATGATCCACATGAATACTAAAGTTAGCAAGCCAATCGGCACTTCTATTTCCTTCATACAAAGTATGGTTGATTTGCACATGTCAATCAATTTTCAACAGCTTCTTGATACAATATATGAACTAAAATAGGGATATTCCCAATAAACTTGAAATTGACAAAAAATCACGTCGATCAATATCTTATGGTCACTTTCGAATATAAGATGATCAAAATGCTCTCTCCAAGCCATGTATATACCTAAATACAACCCCCACATCTCAACATGTAAGACATCGCAAGTTTCAATCTTCTTAGTGTAGCCTTTAATCCACTTACCACATAAATCATGAAAAATACCACCACCACTGTTAATCTTGATCCAACCTTCATATGGACGCTTCCAGCCTATGTAGATAGTGTCACTCAACGTAAGCGCAAACGAAGGTGCTCCAAGTTGTAGTCTTTAATATCCCTGACAAATCTCCATATTAATATAGTTGGATTGTTCGACCGTTGGAAATCAACTTCAAAAATAGTTTTGTTCCCCCACTTCCACAAATATCATCACGTTGTCATGAAGATGGTTTGCCATCTAGATGTGCTCGTCCCTATCCTTTTCCTGTTAAGGTTATTGAAAAACCAATCCTACAATAAAAAAGAAAATAAGTTAGTTATAAAATCAAAGGGAACAATATGAAGCCACGAAGCACATGAAGGACAATTTCATCACTAAATTATTTTACCTTTTCTATTTTTCATTTAAGTTTTTAAAAGTGTAACAAACTAGATCGAGTATGCATAAGATTTTGGGCTGACTTTTTCGTTATCCCATTTATACCATAGAGAAATGCTAGCAACACACATTCTAACACACACTTTTCAACACACTTTCTTTGATTGGTTAAAATTCACATGGGTCCCACCAAATCATGTGGGTCCTATATAAATTGGTGGGTCCCATGTGATATTTAACCAATCAAAGAGAGTGTGTTGAAAAGTGTGTGTTAGAATGTGTGTTGCTAGCATTTCTCTATAACATAAAACAACTTTTCCTATAATAATGATTGTTGTTGGTGTCATTATACAAAAAACAAGAATTTAGATTATATTTTTTTGTTATATGGTTGGTGTCATTGAAGTAGATAAACAAGAATAGTTTGGTTTGTTATAATTTGAAAGTAACAATCATTTATATTTATACTTTTAATCAAAATCAAAATTTCATAAAAAACAATGTTCGTAATTTTCAAAACAATGTTAGTTACCTATAGGGTAAGTAATTTAATTCATGCTAAGAAATTTAGTTACTATAACATTTAAAAAGGTGAACTGATAAATCTATCAAACATTGGATAATGCATGCTTTATTAATTAAACAAAAGATAAAAAAACACAATCAATTTATCATTGACTTTAAAATAAATAAAAAAAATCAATTTTGAATATTAGATAAATCACACATAATTGATTTTATCTCATTCTCATAAATTAAACACAACTCTTAGAGTCATGCATTTCAATCACAAACAACATTGTCAACTACATGCACGAACCACCGATATATACCTCAAAAAATGCATATCTTCCTCACTCTTTATGTATTAAATATGATATTTGAGTCATGCATATCATATGAGAATGAACATTATATATGTTAGAACTACAAAGTTATTGTAAATTTTATTTAAAGCATGATATTAATAGTTTATTAATACTACATATAAAGAAAATAAGCTTAAAATAAATAAGTTTGGGCTGGATTTTTCATTACATATTTAACCCTTCATTTAAACTATTTATTTACTATTTTATCCTTTAATAATATTATTTTAAATTTTAATTATAAAGATTAAATCCCATTAAAATAGGAAATATCCCACTACAAAACTAACAATATTATAAATATTATATATGAAGGGGATAGGGATTTTATGTTGAATTATTCATAATTTGAATTATACCCTTAAACAATTTTTCTATCTTAATGTTATACTTTTGGTGGTATTAAAAAAGATAAGGATTTATATGATATTTGTTAAATTACCATTGTTATTGGAAAAGATAAACATGGTTTTTTGGGTTTGTTACAATTTGAAAGTCACAAATATTTGTACTTCTAATTCTAATCAAAAGGAAAAACTTCATATAAAATACCGTTCATAATTTACACACATTAGCGCAGTAAAAAGAGTGGAAAGACGGACACGCGAGTGCCCGTCTTTTCGCTAGTTTTGCAATAAAAAAATCACTTATAATTGTATCCAAAAAAACTATTTTTTAAATGATTTTTATTAATCTAAACATACACAAAATAGTTTCTACTTTTTTATTATATATAAAAACTCTATAAAATTATTTCTAAATTATTGAATGCTTAAATCACACTTTTTAAAATGTAAAAACACATGCTCTTAGTTTTTTTTTTTTTTGATTTCATCATCTTAGCGGGTTGTTTGTTTTATTTTTCCGTCTTTGTATGGTGGTTTTCTGTTTTCTCTACTGGGGTGGTGTTTATTTGATTCAACTTAAAAAATATTAGTTTATATCAATCAAATCAGTGACTTTAGTGTTGTCAATGTTAGAAACATGAAGGTATGAATATTATGAGCACTTAAATAGAATCATATTTGTAGGCTTATGCATCTTGTTGTATTATGCTATTAACTTTGATGTTATGAGTCTGTTCGTATATTTTTTCTTTTTGGTTTTACCGACTTTTAATTGTGTATTAATGTGCTTTATTATTTTAATAGTAAATTACACTCTCCTCCCTTAAGACAAGTTTGAATTATACTTTCCTCATCTTTTGTGTTAAAATATACAATTTCTTCCCTTATGAGATGCTTGAATTACAACCCCTCCCTTATTAATTAATTTTTTTAAAACAAAAGTAGTGCAAATCACACTATCCATATTCATTGAAAAAAGGAAGAGGGTACAAAAGGCGGGGAAATAAAATGAAAACCTAATCAAAAGAAAATGAACCTATAGTGGGGCATTTCCAACATTTAATCTATTTTAACATAAATAAATATTTTTATGATATGTAATAATTTTGAACCACCATTAAGAAAAATAAATTCATTTCTTTATACATGTCAATGATAATTAAATTTAAACATTTTGTCATTAATTTTATAGTTTAGAATATATAATTCACTCTCCCTTGAGCTTCAATGCTTGTTTCTGATCGTAGAATTACATGCATGCAAATATATGGGTTAATTCCTTTCATCCCTGACATCTGCAAAGCTAGAGCTCTGATGCTTTGGTCCAACGTCTTCAACAAGTTCTTCCTTCAAGTTGCTCTGCTCCAAGATCTTGATGGAAGTCAAGAGTCAAGTGATTTACAGTTATCATAGATACCACTTCTATAGTATCATCTACAAAACCCATGGCTTTTGGTATGTTGAACTACTTGCTAATCATTCACCCCCATTTAGCTCTCCTTTGTAAACATCAATAAGGATCATTCCAGTTGCCAAGAAAATCTTCCCAAAAGGATCCCAAAAATAGGAACATTCTCATATGCAAGACATACAAACTTATCTACTTGAACAAGTATATTATCTATCCTTCCTTAAGACATGCTCGATGAGGATTTTAGTTTGACATGTGGCTTGTTGATACTCTCATGGGTGCCATATATGTTGAAGCGAATCCACCCATTTTGTTTCTAAATTTTTTAGCTTCCAAGCATGTTAACATTTGATTCTTCAATCTGACAAGTCTCATACTTTGATAGCCTTTACAAAGCATCGTCTGATCGGATTAACCCAACACATAACACAAAAAAGAAACTGACACCCCTATAAAATTGTCTCGTTAGAGAAATAAAATAACCCATAAAACTATTTTCAATACAAAACTATTTTTTTTCCTAAACCATAAGCGACTCACCGTAAAACCCTCTAATAAAGTACAAAAAATCGATAAAACATCTAAACACATTATATTATAATGAGTCATCAAGATCAAGGCAACAATATCTATTTATTTTAAAAATTGTTGTCCATATCAAGACGAGTGTAACTTGTTAAAAGTGTCATTCACAATAGAGGAATGTAAAAACTTCTTTGTTGTCCATATCAAGACGAGTGTAACTTGTTAAAAGTGTCATTCACAATAGAGGAATACTAGCAACACTCATTTTCTAAACACTCTTTTTGTCATTCACTCTTTCATTGGGTGAAATCAATGTATGACTCCACCACTTTGTATGAATTCTATTTCCAAAGTGTAAACCTATAAAAAAAAAGTGTTGCTAACAGTTCTCTTCAATATAAGGTTCCAAACAGTTTCACCATTTTCTGTGTAGTTCCTCTCAGAAAATCTATTTTTTCTTCTAGTGAATTTACCTTATTTTACTTTTAAAATAAGTAGTGAACCACCAAAAACTTCGAAGCACAAATTAAAAAAGTAATTAACGCTAAAACAATATATACAAAATATTGTAGATTCACAAAAAATTGTAACACTAATATAAGATAATCTAAATTCCAAGCATAATAATAATAAATTAAACCCTAATTTTTTTTTAAAGTAATGGTCATGGTCAATTTCTGCTTGCTTAGCTAGGTCATAGTTTCTCGTTTCTCAGTCAAAAAAAAAAAAAAAAGAGGTCATGGTTTCTCTAATACTATACACATAGAACGAACAATCTTTTCTTTAAGTTCCTTCAATTCTCTTTCTTTTATCACCAAACAACTTGTACCAAAATCCACATGATCGTTTATTTCCATGCATAACACCACCTTCACATTCTTTTCTTCTTGAAAACGACTTGCTCTTTATGATTTCATGTTGAGCACTAAGCAAAAAGATAGATAAAGATCTGCTTCTTTTCCCATCGCTATTAAAACAAAAACAATGCAAAGGAGAAGCACAAGAAGAAACGGAAGATGAAGAGTAACAAGATGAAGACAATGAAGAAACATAAGAACTTGAATTAGAACCATCATTAATAGCAACAAAGGTTCTTGTTCTTCTATGTGAACCAAAAGAAGAAAGTTGAATAAGCTTTTCACTCAAGCAAAGAGAACAAACACCAGGTGATTGGTTGTGTTTTGGGTGGTTTTTGCAACGACCCTTTGGTTTGATTTGACCAATTGTGTCATTTTCTTTTGTGAAAGTTCTTTGTAATCGTAGGTTTCTCATTTTGGTGGCTTATTGTTTTTCATTTGGAATAATGCACAAATTTGATTGTATATATATAGAGAGAAGAAAGTATTGAGATATTAATGAGGTTAAGGTGTGGCCATGACGTGGTTGGTGTGTGTATGGTTGTGTTTTCAATTTCCATGATCCTTCATGGTAGCTTCCTTGCGTTATTTATATGAAATGAAATGTCAAAAGTCATTTTAATTTTTTGACGGTTTCTTTATATATAATAATAATTAAGTTAACAAATTAATTAAGTTGATACTAAGGGGTAGTAAATAGACGTGTTTGAAGGAGGCAAGATGGAGCCCACAAGCTGAGTCGGTGCCTCTCATGTTTGTGATGATCGCAATCTAAATCTTTGAGCAACTAAGAACTATTTGTAATTTTTTCAAAAATAATTAATTCGGTGTACTGTTTCACACGTAATAATCGATAATCTTAACCTTTAATATTGCTACAACATTATGAACTGCGGTTTGATTAGTATAAATAGCTATTTTTATTTAGAGTAAATTACACTCCACTCTCTTCAAAATGTTTGAATTACACTTCCCTCCCCTCTTATGTTAAAATATACACACGCCTCCCTTGAAAATTAAAATTTATACTCCTCTCCCCTATAAGATGCTTGAATTACAACCCCCTCCTTTAATACATAAATATGCACTAAACTTTAATTTATTTTAACATAAATAAATATTTTTATTATATATACTAACTGTGAACCACCATTTATCAAAATAAATTTATTTCTTTATGATGTAAATTTCAGTGATAATTAAATTTAAATAATTTTCTATTAATTTTATAATTTAGAGCATAAAACCAACTTTTAAATAACCATAATTTATTGTCTTTAGTAATTTCTCACATATTTTAATTTTATTTTGGGTTGTTTCATATTTTATAATAGGGGTTAAAACTATATGTTAATGAAATTTTGAATAAAAAATAGCAAAAAATATGTATTCAAATTTCGATTATATTAAAATAGACCAGCAATACAATTTTTTCTGAAGTGTGTTAGATTATTATTATTTTGCTAGATTATTAGAAATAAAAAAAAAATATAATGAGGGAGTAAAATGTAGATTTTAACATAAGAGAGGAGGAGAATGTAATTAATGTTTCTCTTAGGGGAGAGGAGTGAAATATTTTCTAATATGTTTTGAATAAGAGGGGAGGGGAGTGTATATTTTAACATAAGAGGGGAGGAAAGTGTAATTCAAGCATCTTTGAGGGGAAGAGAGTGTAATTTACTCTTTTATTTATAATGAAAGCTAATATTACTACAACATTATGTTAAAAGTTTTTATCGAAATTGTTTTGATCTTATCTTAATTTTTATTTCAACATTTTTTTTTATTATTATAGTCAATAAAATAAAATAAAATACTACGTACTCTTCACTCGAACAAAAGTTTCCACTATTTTAATAAATTTGTGGAAAAAGACCACAGCTTTCTGCGGGGCGGCGTGGAAAAATCTCTTAAATATTTGGTAAAGCACACGCTGCAAAAGCTTTATTGCACCAGATTGCGAAAATGTTTAATATGGTAGAGTGAATAATATGGTAGAGCTTACATTCAAACTCGTAATATTCCATGTCTTTGAAATGTCATTTTCTCCACATTTAGTAGGAATTGTTAAAATTTACGAACTTAAAACATTGAGTCATTTATCTCTAATATAAGACATGATGAATAAAAAATCTTAATTATGCAACAAAATTTGTGATTCATGCAATGACAAAACATAACATAATGATGTTTCATAAATGACCAATTTCAAAAAAATAAAACATAAATGGGCAAATTTGAAATAAAGATTAAACTTAAAAGACACATGTAATTTTTCCCAATTAATAATATTTGCATTACAACTATCTAAATATCTTCAATTTTGTATTTTTAGTGATAAAAGTTATCAATATTATTAGTGATTATATTCATAATCAATAAGATTAATCTAGTAAAATTGTTTTTTTTTTCTTTTTCTCATATTCATCGGAAGTAAATGTGACCAATGTTATTGATAGACGAAGTACCGTTTTGTCCACGCAAGGAATTCTATTGAGGACAGCTAGTCAATTGAGTTTTCTTATTTCTCTGTAATTATTATTATTTTTATATAAAAAGTGATACTAGAATAATAAAATAATAATGACCATAGTTATACGTAAAAGGAAAGGGCAATATGGATGGTTAGTAAAGCAAGATATGCAAATAAGAATGATGATTAAAATAAAACAGACCAATGCAGATGTAGCCATAGTATAAGTTATATTTTGGACTTCTTAATTTTTCCAAGGGACACAATCACACAAAAGAAGTAGGAAAGAAATATAGTGCATGCTTTGTATGGATGATATGCAAATTTGCGGCAGAAAAAAAAAGAAATAAAGGTAAAATTAAGATTAAAAATAAGAGTGATGCCCCCAAAATAATTACATAGAAGGGGGAAACTAGTGCGATATAAAGCCTAAGCTGTTGTTAGGATGTTATAAAAAAAAAACAAGAACAACCGAAATAGAGAAAATAAGACCTCCATCTTTGGTCCCTTAAATTTGTGTTAGATGTTAATTCTTTTTGTAGGGAAAGATGTTCAATTCTTAGTTCGTATAAAATTATATTTACACTACAATTTAAGAGACACAATATCTTCAAATATTAATCAAGAACTTAATAAACAAAATTTGTATTTACAACTCTCTGCTAATAGATGTACTTACAACGAAGTCTTTACGTCGACAACAAGAGGTGAACTCATTAATGAACTATGAAACATGTGTTGTTTATAATTTGTATTTACAACTATCTTTTAACATATGTACTTACAACTTACAACAAAGCCTTTTTCATTGATGGCGAAAGTTGAACTCATGAACCACGAAACATATGTTGGGTATTCTATTATTTTTTCAGCATTAGCTGGCTGATTGAGTTTGAATTCTGAAGTGTATAATGTGAAAAGAAATTAAAGGAAAAGTTCCAAAAGCATTGGTGGAGACAACTGTGTGTACTATAGTTTAGAAATCTGCTAAGACAATGGCATTAAAAACCACTGATTTTCCGTATAGAGGGCCATTCTAAAACCCCATTCCTCACTTCTTTGCGTTGTCTTTACTACTGCCACAAAGTAAGTCATAGCTTATATTAATGTATTGTTAAGATTAGTTGGCACAAATCGTTGATGTTTCTCCGATCTTTCTTATGTTCTTCCTTTTTCTTGTATACTTATTTATTATATGGAAAAAGGAGCAACTGGCAAGACGTGGTTAAGTTAGGTTGGGTGACTAAAAGTAGGTTATCTATTTATATTTTTATTTTAGTAAAGGGAGAGATATCAATCCATACTTTCCAAATATGTTTTTAATCCCTATAAAATTCGGACTTTTTAAGTTTAGTTCTCACTTAATTTTAATAGTTTTTTTAATCCCTATAAAAAACTTCTGCACTTAGTTTTAGTCCCTATGAAATTCAAATTTGTTTAATTATGCTTAAACTCTTAAGTTTTTGAACAATTTTTTGCAGATGTGTTAAGAACATTACTAAAAGTTTCTCCGCAGAAAATTGTCTCAATTTGATTTCTACATACAAATTTTTTTTACTTTTAACTTAAACTTTTTTCGTTTAATAAAATTCATATTTAATTCATTTCATTTTAAAAAATTCTGAATTTTAAGTAAATGAATCTTTAATAATGTTCTAAACTTGTTTAAAAAAATCATTCAAAACTTTAAGAGTTTAAGGATAATTAAACAAACTTTGTTTTAACAGGGACTAAAATTACATGTAAATATTTTTTTGGAGGGACTAAAAATGTTATTAAAATTAAGTAAGGACTAAACTTAGAAGTTTCCAATTTTATAGGGACCAATAACATATTTAACCCTTTAATTATTTCAAAATATAAAATTATTAAATTGTTTTCTATTTTACATTTTTTAAGTTGTGTTAGTATGCCCAGATTACTTTTTTAAGGATGGCCAAATTATTTATAATTAGAGTTAATTATAACTACACAAGTATTCCTTCTATGTCAACCTATTGATTATTCACATTTTTTATGGAAATTTAATCAAGCATATAACTTTATCTACTTTTTCCTGCAAAGACTTTTTCAATATGTAGAATGTTACACTTGCTTAATAAATTCTATTAAATAGTTTAGTTATTTATTTTATTTGATGAATCATCTTTTTCATTTCACCCAAATGAAAAATTATGTAATTCTTTTTGGTTAGGGTGCGTTACAGCAAGTCCAGACTCTATATCAGATCATTTTGTTTATTTTACTTCTCTTATATGTTTCTCTAAGAACCTTTGGAGAAATATTCAATGTTCTTTGACTCAATTGTGTGTTGATTATCTGAAAAGAATGAAACAATAGATTTTTTCACCACAAAGACGAAAACATTAAAATATTATGTGATAAAATTAAGCTTCAGTAGTTTTGGTGGTTAAAAGCGGGGTATCCAACTTTTGATTTCAATTATCACAACAATTGATGGTTTAGGCCCCGTTTAGATTGGCTTATTTTGAGTTTATGTGGGCTTATCTACTCCCATAAGTCTTTTTAAAGGTGTTTGAGTAAATAAATAAAAATAGTTTATCATAGTTTCATAAGCTGCTTATGCCATATTTTAATAAGCCTAAATTTTCAGCTTACCCTCAGGCTTAACAAGGAGCTT
>Ga0228711_1011465_pt1 | contig 11238 bp, 6 predicted proteins | sample MedpolnodulmetaG_2_FD_177996 | JGI IMG/M metagenome (GOLD analysis project Ga0228711, IMG submission 177996) | Root nodule microbial communities from Medicago polymorpha collected in Santa Monica, California, United States - brown nodules | ecosystem: Host-associated > Plants > Roots > Nodule...
CCCCCCCTCCCTTCTTAATATTAAAATATATACTTCCTTCCCTTGAAAAATAAAATTTATACTCCCCTCTCTTATATGATGCTTGAATTACAACCTCCTCCCTTAATAATTAAATATGCACTACATTTTAATCTATTTTAACATAAATAAATATTTTTATGATATATATTAATTTTGAACCACCATTTAAAAAAATAATTCATTTCTTTATAATTTAAATGTCGGTGACAATTAAATTTAAATATTTTTCTATTGATTTTATAATTTAGAGTATAAAATTTACTTTTAAATAACCATGTTTTATTGTCTTTAGTAATTTTTCACATATTTTAATTTTATTTTACGCTGTTTCATATTTTATAATAGGGTTTAAAACTACATGTTAATGAAATTGTGAATAAAAAATAGCTAAACATATGTATTCAATTTTTTATTATATTAAAATAGACCCGCAATACTATTTTTTTTCGAAGTGTGTTAAATTATTATTTTTTGCTAGATTATTAGAAGTAAAAAAAATATTGAGGGAGTAAAGTGTACATTTTAACATAAGAGAGGGAAGGGGAATGTAATTCAAGTATCTCTTAGGGGGGGAGTAAAAAGTTTTCTAATATGTTTTGAATAAGAGAGGAGGGGAGTGTAATTTACTCTTTAATATTTTATGTTATAAAATGTCAACATTGTTATCATTTTTATAGGATTTTTTTCAATGAAATTAGGGTTTCTATGTTTGTATGAAGAAGATTTGGGTTTGTTTATGAGTTTAATGAATTTTTATAAAAAAAATTAATGAATATTTTGATTTTGTTTTGAGAACATAAATGACTAAATCGAAAAAAGAAAAAAATAAAGGACGAAAGGGTTACCTAATTATAACATAAATGATTAAATCAGAAGAAGAAGAAGAAAAAGAGACAATATTTTTATTTGAAATAAGTAAATGGACGAATCGTGTAATTTTTTCTTTGTTTTGATTTCCCTAGACTATAGTTGATAATGTTGATTAAAACATTAGCTTATCAAAATCTTAAAGCATGTGTTTGGATATTGTCACGATGCTACCACACGCCCTACCAAATATAATAAAATCAATTTCGAGATTGGCTGATAAAGATCAAAATATACAAATTTGGTAGAAAAGCCATTATTTGGTGATAATTTTCAATGGATAAATTGGATCATCCCTCAAAAAAAAATATTGATCTATAAAATTGATTTATGGTCGAACCAGTTCCATTAGAAATTATTAACATGATGATTAACCTTTGTCAAAAAAAAAAACTTTGAAATAACATAATAAACTCATAAAAACTCAATTGCATAAACCAAAATCACTAGAGTACTACCAATTAAGAACATAATCTTTTTTCATCCTAACATGATAACTAAATATGCTTAGCACTTGATTTCCTTCAAGCCATAAGCAAAGTAGAGAAAAGTTGGATCAGTGGCACCATCCTTGTAGTAAGCAAACACAAGACTTCCATCATCATGCATACTCTCCCCAACAAAACTGCAACATTGATTAATTACTCAATTAGTAAAGATTATTTATACACACAAAAGAATAAACTTGATTAAACCAAAAAAGATGAAAGATAATGATGAAACACATACAATTATAGGTCCTTGAGTTTTGGGAGAAGGAACTTAGTTGCTGCTTCAATGTGCTTCTTGAACAACTCTTGTTTCTCTGCCTCTAATTTAGATGTCAGCAACTTAATATATTTCTTCATATAAGTTACAAATTGCTTCTTATCAAAAGCTGGTTGCTCCTGAAGCCTGAAAGTGTCAACAATATCAACCACTTTCACAGCTTGATCATCAACACCGTCATCCTCATCTCCACCCTCAGCAGAAGGGTTAGCACCAATATTCACATCCACTGCTCCTTGAACAACCCACTGAAAATAATCACATTACACAATAAACTTTAGGCTAATTTATGAACATATACTTGGTGACATAAAAAATAAAGCATAGAAAGAAACATTATTATAAAATAAAGAAATTTGTTCCTAACCTTTCCTTCCACTTCCCACAACATTCCATTCTCAATAATCTTAAATATTAGTAGCAAATTTGTAATCTCACAAACTAAAATCCACAATCAAGTATTAGGTTAGGCTAATCATGTTTAAGGGTAGAAAATATTAACTAAGCACTTTGTGGTAAAGTCATAAATTTAATCCTCCGTCACAAACACAACAACTTTTAAATTAGACCAGCAAATTCTATTAAATTAAAATTTTGGACAATAATGAAAAACCTAAAGGTTAAACCACAGAACACAAACAGAAAACTTCATACTTTTGCCACAAGTTTGATCTATAATAGTGTGTGTTTGGTCCCGAAAAACAGAAATTTAAGGTTTTTCAAAAAAATAGATCAACCTTGTGGCAAAAAAAAAAAACTCTAAAGCTCGAAAAATCTTAACAGCCTTACAAAAGGTTAGTATATAACCTAAAGAAGAATTATTTAAAACCAAAAGTGAAGTTTATGAAAAACATGTGCTTAAAAGCACAACAAGAAATTCATTCACTTAACACAGGGAACAAGTATTTAACATTCATCGTAATATTTAGTTAAAAAATAAAAAGCATATTCATTATGCTATCAAAATCCTATGAAAAACAATGGAGAAAAGTAAGAGAAACCTAATTAGGTGGTAAAGTAAAAAAAAAAAAACTCAAAGATGCAAGGTTTACCCGTAAGAAGATCTTGGTAAACAAGCATGTTTGCGGTTGTTGTTGGTCTTTTTGTGTATGTAAAGAGAGAAGATTATGTTAGAAATAAGAGAGAAGCAAAAGAAGGAGAAAGAGTTAATTAGCGAAAGTGATATTGAGTAGAATAGAGGTTGTGAGTATTTATAGAATAAATTATGAAGAGTTTAATCGATGGTAGGATTCTTTTGTTTGTTACATCTTATTATTATTGTTACACATCATGATATATTCATATTTTAAAAATATATATTGTATATTTAGATTTAGATTCTTTTTAAAAATATATATTTAGGCTTGGATACCTATATGTTTGTTTTCTTTTATTTTTGAACTGGCGTCTTTCCGCTCTTTTTGTTGTGCTAATGTTTGAAAATTATGAACGGTATTTTTTTTATCAAATTTTGATTTTGATTAAAACTAAAAAAATATAAATATTTGATGCTTTCAAGTTATAAAAAATCAAACTAATCATGATTATCTATTTCAACGACACCAACAATAATATAGCATAACATAAAAAATATAATCTAAATTCTTTTTTTAATGACACCAACAACAATTATATTATAGAAAAAGTTGTTTAAGGGTATAATTGGAATGATGAAAAAGTAAATATAAATATACTCATCTAGTTTGTTATACTTTTTAAATGATAAAGAAAAAAATATATATTCATATCGTGTTTGTTACATATGTTTTAATATTTAAATTTATTCTCATCTAGTTATTGCATGTGTTATTTGTATTGAAAATTGAGAGTATTTTTGGAAAGAAAAATTCATCCCAAAAGTGATGAGAGGGTAGTTTTCTTTATATATAATATATAATAATATTGATAATAATTTTTACAAATCTTCCTGTAATCTTATTTTTTATTTTATTTTACGGAAATATATGAGATCAGTTGGTAATTTAGTGAAAGATAAAGCAATGCTAATCCTTATCTAAATCTAATGAAGATTTATCTTAATCTTCTTATCTTCTTATTCTAAAAGCTTGTAAGGTTAAGCAATTATTTAACCCTAATTCAATGTCTTAATTCCCTCCTTAGCAACTAAACCTAGATTCCTTAAGAAGCTTTTACAGGTGTATCTAATCCCACCCTAATTAAATGCCTTAATTCCCTCCTTAGCAACTAAACCTAGCTTGCCTGCCTCATTTGCATCGTAAATGATAACAACCGATTACGCCTTGCAACCTATCTCATTGGAAACATATACCTATTGTCTTCTTCAATTCACTCTCCAATTGTTGCTTTTCTTCTTTAGAAATGTAATGAGTCCTACTTCATATTGGCTATTGATTTGGTTTGCAGTTTTGACATATGCAGGTTTGGAATTTTTTGTTGGATTTTTAATTTGTAATTGAAATTCTTTGATGTTTTTCATTTTTTATTCTGTGTGAATCTTATTCTTTTGGAAAAAAAAAATGTGTGGCTTTGCAAAAATATTCATTTTATGATTGTTGTTTTAGGATTTTAATGATTTTTTTTAAAGAAATTGATTCAACTCACAGTGATATGCACACTATTTATTAATCCTCTATTGCAGTTGAGTGCTTTACGGAAATTGTTGAACTGCAATTTGCTTAAAGTTTTGAGAAGCTTTAGATCTTTTTTAACTTATTTCATTAGATATGCTTCTTTTTTAATATTCACATTTTAATTATTTCCATACTGTTTACTTTCCCTCTTACCTATATTTTTTATATGGATACTACTCTTGATTTCTTTAGTGCAATTAATCCTTCAAGAGAGACGTGGAGTATTATGGTCTAGGTATGGTCATGGTATGACCAACTCACTATAAATGTTTCAAAGTTGTTATTTTTTAAGTTCGAAGGCACTCATATTTCTATATTCTTTTGCAACCAGAGAAGGCTAGAGGAAAAATAAGGCCAAACCTTGAGGTCTTATACATGCTTAATGTTTAGCATGAAAATGTGAATCATTCCTATCAGTATCTGGAATTTTATGACAGCAGCTACATGCCTTCGTAATGATACAAATAAGCTTCCAAAGCCAAGCCAAACACCAGCACAGCCCCTGTCAAAAACACTACCAGCCCGATAGCTTTCAACACCAAAAGACATCCGCAGGTTCTTCCCCAAAAACTGCTCCAAACATCACCAACCATCATCTCCTCTTTAAACGCTCTTTCGGGTTCCAACATCATTCATAATAAAGGCATGATGCATTCTTTAGTCTACTCAAAGGCCAAAACCAAGACAAAGCTTTAATGTCGTCCACAATATCATAAAATTATTGAGTTGGTTTTTAAAAATCCTTGCATTCCTTTCTTTTAAAATCATCCAAATTGATGCATGCCAAATAAACTAAAACCCTTTCTTTAGATGCTTTGAAGTTACCTCACCACTCCAACATTCAAAATGAACAAACATATTATGCAGGGTAATAAAGTTAATCTCAAGCCAATTCAAGACATTGCGCCAAATCTTAGATAGATGTAGTTTCATGTGAAGGTTTATAATTCAGTGTCCTTGCCATTTTTGTACGTTTGTAATAATTTCAGGTTCGTGTAAATGTAATTGATGATAATCGTTAAATTTTGCTTGAGCAATTATTTTTGATTTCATCACTCTTATGCAACACAAATAGTAATGTAAACAAAATTCCAAAGGAGAACAAGAGTTATTGTAATATGAAAGCCATTTTGCTTTGCGTTTACCATTTTATCATGTTGTTTCATTTATCATTTTATTATTTTATATTGTAGAAATGAATTTTCGTGTAAGCTATAATAGTTTCTTTTGAACATTATTACAAGGTATCATTCTATTTCATTTCATGTCAAAACAAGTAATAAATAAATTGAATATAATTTATTTTTGTATCTATTGATCTAAAATGAAATTTTTAGTAAGACCTTAATGTCTTAAGGCCAATATTAAAAAACATTGATGTACGTTATTTTTGCTAAAAATGAACCATCTTTGTACGCTATTTTACTAAAGTCGCCATTATACGACTAATATTTTTCGTAATTGCCATTTTATAACCTATTACCTACATTGATTCAGTTATAACCAACTAACTTATTAATATATAAAGGGAATAATAATCGCAAGTTAAACACGCATGTCTAAGCTGGTAGGACCCGTGCTCCGCACGGGTCGATAGTCTAGTATATATAAATGTTAGACGACCTAACCCTAATCCCGTCCTTTTTGACGGATCTGAATAACTTTTATGAAAAAAAAGGTTTTCCGAGGATTCGAATCGGATACCATTTAACTACACTTCACAACTTTCACCACTAAGCCACTTCCTTTTTGATTGAAGTATCACTGCTCCCAAAATTGATATACCGTACTAAAGCATTTTTTTAAAATCTGCAAACGCCTTAGCGCTTCCTTTTCTGATATCAATTTCTTTTCATTCTTAACGGTTCCTTTATTGATGGCAGTATTTTATTATTATTATTATTATTATTATTATTATTATTATTATTATTATTATTATTATTATTATTATTATTATTATTATTATTATTATTACTATTTTTGTTGTTGTTATTATTATTTTCTGTCGTTTACCACATAAAAGTTTCTTTTCATATTTCTTCTTCTTTTAGTTACCACATAAAAGTTCATCTTCCTTTTTATTTTTATAGATTTAACGGCCCTTGCGGTTAGGATCAGTTTCTTGGTTTATGCTTACTACGTGTTACAATATTAAAGTTGCATTTTTAAAATTGTTGATAATTTAATTGACTCTTATGATAATTTTATCATTAGAAACTTCACTTTTTAGTGTAATTTTGTCAGCCTCTTTGTTTCTCATATATTATATTACTTGAAGTTATTTATTCTGACTTTTTATGTGCAAAAATCACTACACTAGATTATAACATTACTTTGCTTTCTTCCTTTGACTTTTCAAACATGTTTACTATTTTCAATTTATTTATTTTAGTTGTTCTTTTAACATGAATGTAATCGAATGTGAAGATTGAGAAAAAAAGAAATTCAAGAATGTAATCGAATGTGAAGATTGAGAAAAAAAGAAATTCAAGAATGTGAAGATTGAGAAAAAAAAAGAAATTCAAAAACACAACCTGGTAATATTATTTGGTAAGAAAATAAAGTTAATAACTTAAATTAGTGTAATTTTTGCATTTCTTTGTTGTTTTTTGCGGTCGTTGCATAGCATAGTATTAAATGTACAATCAGTATGATATTTATATACAAATCTCGTGCATCGCACGGGTTAGAGTCTAGTTGAATAATAATAATTGAATACTCTCCATCCGTTACTTTTTAAGTGTTGTTTTAGAAAATTAACATGAAAATAACAAAGTGTATTTTTGCACATTTTCTTCCTATTATACCCTCAATTTAATCCACCAATATTTTCCTATTTTTTGACACACACTTTATCTTTCCAATAAATTTAATATGTTATATTTTTCTCGTAACAAACATTTCTTTTTTTTATCAAAGATCGTAACAAACATTTGTTAGTTACTATCTTTTTCTCCAACATTTTTTTTTTGCACACTATCTCTCTCATAACAACCTATTGTCAATTTTCTAAATATTATGCATATCTCTTTAATTAATTTAAGTCAATATAAAAATAATTCCAACTTCATATCAATCAAAAGCTAATAAAAATTAACTTTCCTCCAACTCCTTTAATAAAAATTAAGGCTTCAACTATGGCCTCTTCTTCACCTTCCATCAGCAGTTTCAACGACTCTTCCACTCTTTCTTCCTTTTGAACATTCATGGAGTTTTTATTGGTTTTTCTCTCAAATCTGTTCTTTTACTTTGCACTTGAAATTTTTAACAATTATTCATCTTGTTTATAAAATTTTAACTCTTCATAAAACCATTATTATATGTAACAAAATTTTGTTTAATCTGAAGAGAACAAGAAACAAATTCTGTTTTAAAAAAAACAAACAAACTTTGTTTAAAAAAACAAACTTTAGTTTTCCAAATATATTGCATTAATTAGTTTTTTTGAAAAAGATAAAAGTAACGAAATAAAGAAATAGATACGAGTAATTGACAAAGGGTATAATTGATAAATCGTACCCATAAAATACCAAAACGACAGTTAAATATGTACGAAAAATTCACCATAAAACGACACTTAAAATGGAACGAAAGAGTATTTTTTTAATGATATACCAATTTTAACCCTTATTCACACCATAGTTTTAAGGCTTAATTGTACTTTTGCCCCCCTATCTTTCCAAAAGTTGCGATTTTGGCCCCCTAACTAATTAAAATACAAAACAACCCCCTATGTATTGGATCTTTGGCAGTTTTGGCCCCCAAGGCCACTTTTGACTTAGTCTTCGCTGACGTGGCACCCCCTAACTAATTACACGTGGCACCTCACTTAAGGGATGTGGGTGCCACATCAGTGAAGACTAAGTCAAAAGTGGCCTTGGGGGCCAAAACTGCCAAAGATCCAATACGTGGGGGGCTGTTTTGTATTTTAATTAGTTAGGGGGTCAAAATCGCAACTTTTGAAAAGATAGGGGGCCAAAACTGCAATTAAGCCTAGTTTTAAAACCCGGACCGACCGGTCCGACCGGGCAAACCGTGAACCGGGGACATAACCGGTTCGGTCTGCTTATTGGATCGGACATGCTAATGAACCGGTCAAAATCGACATGACTCACTAAAAACCAGTAAAAATCGGTGACTCGGCCGGTTTGATGAACCGGACCGGGTCAACAAAAAAATCAGAAAAATTGGAAGAAAAAAAATCATAGATCAGAACGATTGGCAATACAAAATCAGAAAAACTGGAAGAGAACAAAATAATAGAGAGATCGACGACGGAAGGGAAGAAGATAAAGATGGCATGAACATATTGAAACTAATCAACTTATTTTAGATCTGATATGTGCTTTCTAATTTGATATCTACTTGTTTGGATGAGTGTAGATTTTGATTTAGAGAGAATAGAAGATGAGTGTAAGGGAGGAGCGGCTGCAAACCTGCAACATAGAAAAGTAGGGTTAAGTTTTCAACTTCACCTTTATTTGACATTTAAGGGTCCCATTTAAGACCTAGCAAATTTTTATCTCCCTTTCTTTTTTTAATTTAATCGTAAAAGTAAACATATGGGAACTATGTTTGTACAATTACTGTTACTTGACATTTTCAATTTTGCTTAAAGACTTTATTTTTTAAATATTACTTTTTTTTTATTAATCAATTAAATATTACTTATATTGTACGCCTTTCTTCAAAATAATTTTATACACCTATATCTTTTATAATTATTACGTTATTGATTAATCATAAAATATATTAAACAAAACTAAAAAAGATAGGGAATATTTTACATACTTATGTTATTTTATAATGAGATTGTAAAATTATGTTAATTTGTCAACAAAAAATTACATTTGTATAGATGTCATGAGTTTGTTTTTTTTAATAAATTTTTACATGCCAAGTCACTCAATTTGATCTAGTTTAATATACATATGATTTTTTTTAATGACCGAGTTATAGGACCGAGTCATCCGGTTTAATCAGATTCTATCATGCAGTTCAACCGGTGACCCTATGGTTCAACCAATGACTCAGTGACCCAGTAACCTCACCGAGTGAATGACCGGTCCGAGTTTTAAAACTATGATTCACACTATCCAGATTCACATTTTTTTTAGGGATCCAAATCCACTTTATTCTCTATATAAATTTAAACAGTAGTACGTGCTGATTATTTTACTATTTCTCTAGAAAAATTATTCAATGAATCTAAAAAGCGATGTTTTGCTTATTTGATTAACCATTTCTAGAACCACTTATGAGACAACCAAATATATACAAATAAATATAGGTATTAATACAAAAAACAAAACAATAAAGAGAGAGAGAGAGAGTAATGATCAGGGCCGGCCCAAGAGTAAGACCACCTCGCTTTAGGCCTACGAACAAAAAAATATTTTTCTTTTAAATTTTATAAGAAAAAGGCCTCATATGCAGATAAAAAATACCTCATATATCAAAATTAGACTTAGGCCTCACTTACTTTTGAAGATAATTGGGCCGCCGACCCTAATAATAACACAATAGGAGTATGAGAGAAAATTGACTTTAAAGTTATCACAAAATAAGTGTACAAATATAATTTCTCTTCTTTAAAGCAGACAATATGACCACAAATTTACATGTGATATGCTTATTTTCAGTTTTTTTGACGATACTTAAAAGTTAAGATAAATTTGTAAGCGCCTTTACCGTAAAATTTGTCTAACATTTCGATTTATTTAAAAATAATTTAAAATGAAAATATGATTTTATTTTTACATTAAAGACAATTTCATTAATGAAAGTCTAACAATAAAAGAAATGTCAAGACTGCAAAAATACAAGACGGAGTCTCCTGGATTCATATATAATCTAAATTATGAAGAGCATATTTAGCTAAATAATGAGCAGCTTGGTTGGTTTCGTTCCTAACATGCAAAAAATTTAAACTGCGAAAACAAACATTAAAACTAATAGAATCTTTAATAATGGAGTCAACATAGGTGGGAGATTGTTGATGAGCATTCAACGCCAAAACTAAATTAGAAGCTTTTGATTCTGCTATAAGATTCATAAAAGACACGACTTTCACAAATTTCAAAACTTTTCCGCATGGATAAGGTTTCTACAAGCTCAGAATTTAGTTATGAAAAAACTTGACATCAACTATTAGCAATGAAAACACTTTCATTATCTCTCACCATAATATCAATGCCTCACTTAGCCCCTCTATTGGACATGCTACATCAAATTTAAGCTTATATAAATCACTAAAAGAGGTGTTCAATGAACATTAGATATTGGTAAAATTGGATCTCAACTGAGGGTCTCCAACAACATTGTACGCACTTTTAAAATTCACAATAGATCTTTTTGTCTTTTGAATAATGGCAGTCACATCAAAATCAGTCCCCTCAAAACATTTCTTATTTCTATCACACCATGTTTCATAACACAAGGGCAAAACATGGACTATAATATCATCATCAGCTTCAATAATATTTTTCTCCTACGATTCTTGAAAAGGTACGTATCTCGAATCTTACAAATAAATACCACACCTGAAGAGGAAGCAAACCATATCTGATTTGATCAATGACACTCCATAAAGAGATGTGAAATTGTCTCACTATGTTGTCCTCAAAGAACATACAATGGATCACTACTTATTTCTTTTTTAAAAAGATCATTTTTTACTGACAGTTTTGCATGTATAATCCTCCAAGAAAAATGTATGTGTCTTGGAATACTTTTTGTTTTCCATAATTTTTTTCCACACCTAGTGATCAATGTTATGCATTAAGCTATGGGAAATGTTAGACTATATGTATATATGTCCACATTCATTGTAATAACTAGCCTTCCGTCACATCATCGTGGTTTCCTCTGTCTCGACATATCCTCACGTAAAATTATCACGGCTCGTCATGTAACCTTCAATGAGTCAATCTTTCCCCTATCACATAACCCACCTACACCAGCCTATTCT
>Ga0228711_1011468_pt1 | contig 11236 bp, 4 predicted proteins | sample MedpolnodulmetaG_2_FD_177996 | JGI IMG/M metagenome (GOLD analysis project Ga0228711, IMG submission 177996) | Root nodule microbial communities from Medicago polymorpha collected in Santa Monica, California, United States - brown nodules | ecosystem: Host-associated > Plants > Roots > Nodule...
ATAACATTTAATTAACATTGCAATTTGTTTTGTACCTAGCACTTCCCAAATGAGATATCAAGAACATTTCTAAAACGAACATGGAAAACAATCACACTCATCGACAAACAAGCTCAAAAAATGTATAAGTGTCGCTTGATAACGGCAAAGAGAGCAAATTACGAAAAATACTTAGGCGGCCAATGGTTCAACTTTTGCCGAGAACATATGTTAGAGGTAGGTGATAAGCTAATTTTTGATCTAGAGATCAGCCACCTAAAAATATGCACGTTCAAGTCGTTCCCAGGTGTTCATGATCCACACTTTCAACAGATCACCTTAACTCTTATCCTAGACTAGATTATCTTCACTCACTGGTGCTACTTCTTTGCTAGATTTCGTCTGATGTAAATGTAGGTATCAATCCTTTTTTGGTAACTCTATAACAACAACACTCTTTTTTATAATTTTGGATAATTGGTAATCATAATTCACACATCATTGATTCCTTTATTGGTTCCAATTGTTTTCATCCTAAATATTATGTCAATTCCTAATCTCATAAACTGATTATATGCTCTCTTAATCAGCCCATACATATTTTATGATGAATCACAATGTTCCGTCGTTTTAACATCTCTTCTTTCGAAGAATTTTTTATCGAATATGTTATTGAACCCGTGCGAAGCACGAATTTGTAACTAGTAACTTATTGTAATTGAGATCTAAGAAATCCTTGGTGAGAGATGGTTTCCACTTCATCAGTGCTGACTCCCACTAACATGTAAAAATTTGTCTACATACATTAAAGAGCAATTTTTCTTTTGAACGATTAAGGGTTTGGCTATTTGCAATCATGCAGATCACTTCGACCTACATTACTTTTAAGCGACTTTATGCATAAAAAGCATGACTTTTAAAACACAATCACAAATTTGAAGCTAAAGTAATTTTAAAGAAAGTGATCAAAAGTAAAACTTTGTAAAAGGAAGCCTTGAACACAAGAGTTTAGTGTGAACCCGAAAAGCATATTATCATATTATGGTAGCACCGCACACTCAAAACTATAGCGAATTAACAAATTAGCTATCAAAATTGTGAGCATCTTGGAAACGATTCCTGTATTTTACGAGTAAATATATTCATGGAAGTGTAACTTTATTGGAGACTAAACTGCATATGAAATTTATGTACTAAGATTTAACATACTTAGAGCATGAGCATGAGTTTCTTTGCTACCAGTTCATGCGGGTTGAGTCGGGCTCATTGTTTCTGCCCAACCCTAATTTCCCAAGCAGAAAGATAGAGATATAACTTAGAAAAACTCTTTTTTGTTTGTTACTTTTGGTAAAATATAGAAGAACTCAAAAATTGAATAATTATTTATTTGAAATAAACCAGATAAATAAAATAAATCGAAGATAAGCTAGTTAATGTACTTCAAAAGCTCTGTATCAATTTTTCACAATTTCTGTTGCTCATCATAGCATCTGATTAGCCTTTTGAAGACAAGCATCACATTACATTACATGTTTCCTTCATTTAGCAGACATGCCTCAGTTCTCAGACTTCTAGACAAGGTTAAAACAATCTCAGCCTTGTCATTCATACCAGCATTTATAAGCTGAGTCAATATCATAAAAGGGATGTGATTATCAAGGTGGAAATCACTATCAGGATGCTTCACAACGATATCAGTATACACACTAACTGCTTCATCCATTCTTCCATCAGCACAAAGATCAGTTACTAGTTCTTCAAAACAATCTTTATGTGGTATAAAACCTTCAGAAAGCATGGCATTGACCAAATGCAAAGCATCATCCACCTTATTGGAATCCAGAAATGTCTTCAATAAAAAATAATGAGTGACAGGGACAACACTAGACGAACAATCGGTTTGAATCATGTTAAAGAAAAGCTTGGTAGCATCACGGAGTCTCCCTAATTCACGACATTTAAGAATGATTGAAGTCCAACCAACGCTACAGAATTCACTTCCTAACTTAACCTTTAGACCCAAAAGTTGGTACACTTGTGCCATGACATCGGTCTTGTCATCATTTAGTTTGTGAGAAGTTCTAAATAGAGATTTGACAAGCAAATTTAAAGCAAAGGTGTTTGGAACATACCCGTGAGATTTTACCATGTGGTGATAAGCATCAATGACCATCTGGTTTTTACCTGCATAGAGCAAAAGTGCTAACAAGTTTGTGCTTGAATAATCATTGAGAAGACCAAAAGATTGTAATTCTTATATAAGAGTTTCAACTGATTTGGAACCAGTGATACGGTATAGAACTGGAATCAATAGATCATAGGTTGGTGTCTTCCAGTCTAAACATTCGTGCAAGAAATAACAAAGATAGATTAAATCACTGAGGGAGGTATTTGGGTTTAGGGTTGAATACATATTTTGTTTCCTGAAAAACGTAATGTTGTTGTTACTGGTTTTGATCTTGTTGATGGGAACAACTTGGAGAGTGTGGATTTGTGATGTCGTCGTCATCGTCGAGAAGATTTTGAGGATGCGGTGTGGTCGCCGGAATAATATTGACAAACTTGAATTCATGTTTGCTATCGATTGATGAAATTGGGAAGGTAGGGTTTCTGGCGGCAGCCAAGGAACAAAGGGCAGAGGGTAGAGGTTTTTTTTTCTTTCTTTTTGGTCGAATCAGAGGGTAAAGGGTTAAATACAACAACCATCCTGCTGGGTCACAAAATTATCTAGTCGGCCCAATGGGTAGCATTTGGGGTGACATTGTGGTGGTGACATTGGCTAACCACAATGTTATATGTGGCTTTCTTTTTATTTTTTAGAAGTTGTTTGTTTTGTTGTACACTTGTGATATTGTGGTTGACCAATGTCATCAACCACAGTGTCACTCAAGTATTTTCCCGGCCCAATATGGTATGGCCTTCCATTTTACAGTCCAAACCTAATTTTTTGAAAATTGCTTTTTTGACATCAAGAGTTTCCTAAAAACACAAGGAAATGACCAAATTACTCCCAACGACAGTTAACTACCGCTGAGAAAAACGGCAGCAATTAACTAATGCTGGCCCTAGCGGTAGTTAACTACTGCTGAGAAAAATGGCAGCAATTAACAACTGCTGGCCCTAGCGGTAGTTAACTCCCGATGAATTCCTATCATCAAACACAATGTGTGTCACAACAACCACATTGACTATACAATTGCAACGGCCGCAATCGCATCCACGACTGAATTTAAAACCATGGTTGTCACGTATTCTATTTGTTGTGTCACCTAATTAGTAGCAAGGAGTATTAGTTATAGAGAAATGCTAACATGTTATATATTTGAAATTGTGTCAATTTATTTCTCAAACTTTTGATTAAAAAAAAATTCTTTCAATAAATATATATGATAAAAAAAAATTCTTTCAATAAATATTTATTATTTATAGAAAACCTAAGAACACATGTTAGCATGACCATTAGTTTTATTTGATCCGCATGTTATATTTTAAGAGATTTGCATCACTCTTTTTCTTTCTTTTTTTAATCGTTGCATCACTCTCTTTATTCACTTTTTTTGGATAATAATTAGAAAACTTTATAACCTTTGCCCTTTGTTTCTTCTTCAGCCGCCAGAAACCCTAAGCCGTTTTCCTTCTTTTGTCATATTTTCCTTCTCATCAATCGCAAGCATGAATTCAGGTTTGTCAATATTATTGCGTCGACCAAACAACATCCTCAAAATCTTGTCAAATATGACAACAACACAAATCCACAATCTCCATGTTGTTCCCATCACGAAAAACGACATCATCACGTATTTCAGAAAACAAAGTATGCAGTCAAGCCTCTCAGATGCCTTCCCCAAAGATTTAACCCATCTATCTCTTTACCTCCTCATACCCGGCTCATTAACCACAGATACAATGGATCCCGTTATAGATCGCCTCACTCGTTTCAAATCAATTGAGTCTATTCTCTTAGACTTGAAATCTATTGGTTTATTCAATGATTCAAACACAAAGTTTGACTCTTTTTTCCGTTTGTTAAGACTTTTGTACCTGACAGCTAATCTCAAGGTCGTCCCTGATGCTTATCACCACATGGTAAAATCTCATGGGTTTATTCCAAATACCTTAGCTTCAAATATTCTTATGAATTCTCTTTTTTCTACTGATCAAGTACCTGCTGCTGTGAGGGTTTACTGTAAAATGAATTCCCCTGATTTTAACACTTACAACGTTATACTTTTTCACCTTTGCGGCATAATGGTAATTCCCATTCTTTCAGAATTCCTCGGATTCATGTTGAAGAAGATTGAATGACAAAATCGATGTCATTCCACCCGTGTATCAACTTTTGGGTCTAAAGGTTAAGTTAGGAATTGAATTATCTACCGATGGTTGGACTTCAATCATTCATAAATGTTGTGAATTAGGGAGACTCCATGATGCTACCAAGTTTTTCTTTAACATGATTCTAACCGATTGTTCTTCTAGTGTTGTCCCCGTCACACATGCTGTTTTATTTAAGGCATTTCTGGAATCCAACAAGGTGGATGATGCTTTGCATTTGGTCAATGCCATGCTTTCTGAAGGTTTTGAACCAGATAAAGATTGTTTTGCAAAGCTAGTAACTGCACTTTGTGTTGAAGGTAGAATAGATGAAGCAATTGGTGCGTATCATGATATTGTTATGAAGCATCCTCATAGTGATGTTCACCTTGATAATCAAATCCCTATTATGATAATGACTCAGCTTATAACTTCTGGTATGAATCACAAGGCTGCCACTGTTTTTACCTTAGCCAATGGATCTCTAAAAGTTGGAGAACTCTAGAGGCCAACTCTACTTATATTTATGTCTATGTTTTATTTCAAATAAATAATTACTACTTAATTTAAGAATCTCAAAAGTAAGGCGTGTCTTTTTTAATTCTTTATATTTTGATGTTACTAGTTGTTGATTGTTTTTGTAATGGATTCTATCTCGTATCCTTGTTAAATGTTATGACTTAGAAGTATTATAACAATTCTACTATTTTCGTGCTTAATAGACAATCGTCCAGATGCAAATTATGCAACACCCCTGTCATTTACTTATGTGCAGGAGAAAGATTGATTATTGTAGGGGAGAGAGAAGGAAGCTTTTATGAGGCAGTGAAAAAGAGTGGATGGAGTGGTGTGGTGGATGGTGGAAAGTGGAAACACAAGGTTAAGTGTTGAGTTATGGGTTCTGATGAGGGAGAAAATTTGAAGAATAAGCTTAATCATTTATATTTATCTGCAATCCTTCATCAAGTAGAACCCCAACTCCCTTTTTATTTTAGGGCAAATTACATTGACCTCGCTTTCGATCTACTTAAATAACACAAACGCCCCCCATCCCCAATTTTCCCTTTATCCGATTAATGCCCAGTTAACTCCACTCTTTTTTTTCTTTTTCGAAGAAAATTCAATCACTTTTTTTAGCTGTTATCCGACCAATTTCTCCACTTCAGCCTCATGATCAAATTATGAGACTACCTTCCAGTCGAAAGAAAAATAAATGGCTTAAACACCCTTTTTTTCTTTCTCTTCTTAATTCCTCATCTTCTTCTTCTTCTTCTTCTTCTTCTTTACACTCTTTTGAAAACTCTTAGATATTGATTGTAAGGATTGAGACATTGTGAGCGACATAAATATGATTTCTTTGTATGTGGAGCCGGATTGTATTATTCTAGGATTTTGCGGTTATGGACAATTGAAACCTAAAGGAAAAAGAGGAATTTTTACCTTCAATTGGGGTTATTAAGAGGGTTTTCTCCATACAACATCTCAAGATCAATTGATGACTTGACAATAATCATCGGAGTATTAAAGATTGAGTTCTCTGAATCGAAGGAGGCCCAATAGGATTTTGGGAGAGGCTCATGTGAAGATTGAGGAGGCTCTCAGATTAGGCCCATCAGAGGTGATCTTGAGGTTTTGAATCTTGGGCAGCAAGATTCAGGTGCAATATTAGAATAAACATTTTCACAAACAGAATAAACATCCCCTCACCCTAAATTTTTATAAGAAAAATATTACTCTTGTATCAATTTCCATAAAATTAAATATTCTTATATTAATAACTTTTTTATGTTGAAATTTTGTAGCTAAATCCAAATTCATTGAGCTTTTTAAATATATTCAAACACAATGGTTTATTTTTGGTGTATTGAAGTCGATGTGTATATATGTGTATGGCAGTGTCATGGATTTAAAACTTCCATTGTGATCTTTTTTAACAAAACAAAAACTTACTCATCATTAATAAAAATCACAATACGGATGGTAATATGATTACAAATTTGAAAGGTGTTTAATGAACGTAGCAATTACGATTAAAGTGTGAACAACTTATACAAAGACTTTTTCTTTTAGTAAATTATACATCAGAGTTGAAATAAAGATCCATAAAAACTAAAATAAAAGCCTCTTGTGCAGTTTGATTTGATTCTCCTCAACGTTTTTATGTTATCCACATCATATTTTGAATTTGCCTTGAAAATCATTGTGATAAACCAAGTTTAATTCAACTATTTCGTTCCGTTCCATCGTATTTCATTCAATTCAAAAATACTCATAGGGACCAAAAACACATGAATTTGTTTCTCTAACACGATTCTATTTTCTAGTCAATAATGTTTAAACATACCAAAGACAATAAGAAATAAAAAATTATCACTTCTGCAAAGAGTTAAGAAGAAGATAAACAAATGACACAAGAAAGACCACAGTTGAAGAAGATGAAGTGGAATTTTGTTCAATCATTAAACTCTCTTGGTTAGAAGCAGATCCTCTTTTTCATTGCATGCAAAGAACGCCTTCAACACAAGATCTTGATCAAATCCCATATCTACAAGCTGCCAAAATGTCACAGTCAGTTATCTTTTTTGTTAGAGAGGGGGCTAGAGGATCTCATAAATAATTAGATACAACATGAACATATACCACTTTTCCTACGAAAGAAAGAAGGAACCGAAGAAAGTAACTTAGAACAAGTGGAACTTGTTGCTCTCGCTAACGATTGAGCAACCATGTTCGCTTGTCTCTTTACAAAAACAACATTGTTATGTTGATTATGAAACAAAGGAGATACTGCTGCTATTTGTTTCATTCAAGACAGAACATTCAATGTAATCATTATATTATTGTGTAAGAGGACACCAACAGAGATAAAATGTATGCAAGACAGACAAATACAACAAATATACTGAGCAAACAAATGTCTTATAAATCCAAAATATTATGTCTTCACTGCATTCAAGTATGGATTATTTTTATCCTTTGTATTTATAATCCTAAATAAATTTATACTTTGGAAATAAACACACACACACTCTCGCTCTCTCAAAACAAAACCTATAAGCTTCACTTTAAGAAAAGGGAAATTTGCAGAAACTTACCTCGTCGCTACTGAGTCAAAAAGATGACAGTTGGGACTCCCGGGGATGGAGGATTTTGATTTAGAGAAGACGAAGATCCAGTTTTAGCCACAGAATCAGCATCTGCTGCAGATATAATTTCGACATCTTGCACTACCAGTTCTTTTGAACTTATCTGTCTCTTGATGAAGTCCTTGATGAAGTCCTTGGAACCTTGCGGACCAAGGAACGTGGGGTGCAAGGAATTCAACAGTATAATCACAATCCGTCAAATTACTTGTTTTTTATATTATATAATGACCCCATTTCCCTTAGCTAATTGACCCTTTAATCTGAAGTTAATCTTGACTTCATTCATTGCCACTCTAAGAGTTTACTATCTTTCATCCACAAACAATCATGGATGTTCAGTCAATCTCTATAAAAGATTAAAGAGTAAATTAAAACATCTTTCATTTATACTCTATTGCATCTAAATAATTAAATTTCTTCTTCTTTTTCAATGATGCTAGAGTTTCTGTTTTTTCCTTATTGTTCAACGTTGATATGTTATGCAATTTACAACACACTTATTTAATGGTCCAACACGAACAACCTTAATTCACATTATTGAGGTTAATCTACTTAAACCGAGTTTACATGTACATTCTTAAAATAAGATTACGTAGAACTATTAAACAAGGTTGAAGAGGTTAAAACAAAATTTAACTTTTAGTATGTACACTTAAACTCAGTTTACATGACCTACTTAAACTAAGTTTACATGACTTACTTAAACTGATTTTAAATATGTACACTTAAACTCAATTTACATTACCTACTTAAACTCAGTTTACATGACTTGCTTAAATTGAGTTTAAGATTAAATCAAATTTTATTTAAGGGTAATTTTATCATTTTAGAGTGTAACCAAAAATACATAGGGTGTAATTAGAAAAATTCAAAAATATTCTCAAATAAGAACGTCATTTCTATATTCCTAAACATAATTTTGTCTTTCACTTCATCAAACCAACAATACACATGTCTTGAAATCTCTTCATTTGATATATACCAACACTCTTAAAAATCTCTCACTAATAAGCCTGTCAATTTGATTTTGTGGCGGCCTTACGCGTTTTCCCTTCTTATTTATTATTAAGCGAATGGTTTGCGTTGGAATCATCGTCGGCAGCACCCTTGGTGCCACAACATTTTCTTCTTGTATGCAGGGGAACACATGAGGGTTGCCGAATTGTTAAATTTCTCTAAGGAGTTTATCAACAGAGGCTTTCATAGACATATCGTGCAATGAAAGGCAGACAAGGGAAGCCCATTGGCGCCTCTAAATCGGTGAATAGCCGCTGCGAATTCTAACTTGGATAGAGAAGATACATGGCCTAAATGAAGGTAGCCATTCATATAAGGAAAAGGCAAGTTGCCAAAAAACAATTCACCTAGTTTTGGAGGGTTCTCACCGGGTTCTGATTTGAAATCATCTTCCTCTTCCCACCATTTTTGAACATTTGATTTCTATCCCACGAATACAGCCCGATGATCAAAACACTTCTTACTTTTATTACTAGACAAGATGTCATCTTCATATTTAATAACACAAACCAACAATTCAATATGAAATTTGAATAAAAGAGTAAACATAGTTAACATGCATTTTTTAATTGTTTTTTGTAGGCACGTCTAAAACATTATAAAAAGTTCTTCCAAAAGAAATGAACTTAGAATTTGCAAATTAATCCCAAACTTTTTAAAAATGAAAAAATTGTTTACTCTACTCAAACAAATATATATATAGAAATAAGGAGTATTCAAATGAAGCGTTTCAATTGCATAAATATATTTTGAGAATTTTCAATACCCCATTCACTTACACTCTAAAATAAATTGTACAAGTTGTCTCACCAAAACTATCTTTGAGTAAAAACATCAGTGACAATATTTTTGTAATAACTCGGTCATTAGAGGAAAAGACTTCAATAATTTAAAATTTTGATCAGAAGATAAGTAAAACATGACTGATATTTCGGAGAAATATATTTAACATTATTTTTTGAACAAGGCAAAATAAGATATATTTAATATTATTATATCAATAATTCAAATTAAAGAACTTTTCTTATTACATCACCCGTCAATTATTATAATAAACATTGGGTTTCACCTTGGAATTTTACACTACTTCTGCCTGTTTTACGCTTAAATTTGCCAAGTCTTCAGGTAGGATGTCACATTGGACATTTTGAAAAATACATTTACATTTTGTATTTTTATTTGAGAAATTAATAAATTAAAAGTAAACTATTATTCTCATGGGCGTTAGTTTTTTGTTGCATATACATAACACCAAAAGAGGTCGCACATATAACTGTGAGGTTTCCAATTCAAACCTAGACAAATGTGTTTAGTCTAACGAGATCAAAATTTGTTAGTTGAGTTACACCTTAAAAACATCAAAAAAGTTTTTAAATGCATATATTTTTAGCAATATAGTAAATACACAAGAGTAATATTGAGAAAAGAATAAGCAATGTAACATTTTGAATCCTTTAAAACAACAAAAAGTAACATTTTTTTACCTAAATTTCATCAATTATTTTTTAATTTTGAATCCTTAAAAAGTGTCCTTGTTAGCTAGCATGTCCCAACAAAATATTAAACTAACAGTTTCATATTTCCTCTCAAAATAATTTTTCTTCATATTTTTAACTTTTTCTTAACAAACAAGGTTTTTTCTTCATATTTTTAGCTAGCTTGAATAAATACTATTAAAGCACAAGGGGTGCAAAAAAGTTCAAGATACAAGAGAAAAAACAACATCAAATTACAAAAGAACCAAAAAACCAAGTAGAAACATCAAACTAAAATCATCCTGCCAAGACAACAGCCAAAGAAAAATTGCAAAAGAGATCACAAACAAAATAAAAAAGTAACTAATAGTCCTAAGATAAACTCAACAAATAAGATACAGACGGGTTTGTCTTCGCTTTAAACCAGCACGAAGTATGAAGTTTCTCATTCTCAATCAAATTGATCATTGTTGTTTTCTTTCCCCAAAATTTTGATCGTTATTTTTTTACTATTATTTTTCTCACCCTATCCATTTCTCGTGCGCCCTATTTTTTTTTCCAGAATGTCATTGAGATTTTCGGATTTTAAAATCCGAATTGAGTTTTTCCTTTGTTATGGGATGAAAAAATGAGTTTTTCACCAATTCGGATTTTATAATCCGAAAACTTCAAATAAAAACAGGGCACGTTACTTGAATTTTTCGGATTATAGAATCCGAACACCCGCTAAACACCCCTTTTCAAGGGGAAAAACTATTAGGATTGTATAATCTGAACTATATTAGCACAAATTTTGAACATGTTTGTAACATGGATAGTCATTTTAAGGACAATATTAATCTTCCTAACTCTCATGGATAGTCATTTTAGGTGATTGTTAGTCGTTCTTAGTCAAAAATTCGGTTTTCGGCTAGTTTGCTCCGGAACTTGGCCTTGACCATAAAATCAGAAAAATTAAAAATATGCTGCTGAACTATTTGAACGTCTACTATTTTGACGTATCGCTTTGGACTATAATCCTAAACTATCTTGACTTTGAGATGTCATTTGTTCTTTTCATTTTGTCTGATGTAAATATTGGCAAATATCCATTTTTGGTTAGTCTATGACACTTGCAGTCTCTTTTATAAACCTAACTATTATGTAACGTTAATCTGCACATTGTTGGTTCCAATTAGTATCATGTTAATTATAATGTTGTTTTCCTAATCTCTTGAACAAAATAGAACATCCTCTTTTCCTACACCAAATCTTTATAATGCTTTGGTAAATGTTTTAGAAATATACATACATACATACATATAT
>Ga0228711_1011479_pt1 | contig 11226 bp, 15 predicted proteins | sample MedpolnodulmetaG_2_FD_177996 | JGI IMG/M metagenome (GOLD analysis project Ga0228711, IMG submission 177996) | Root nodule microbial communities from Medicago polymorpha collected in Santa Monica, California, United States - brown nodules | ecosystem: Host-associated > Plants > Roots > Nodule...
GTTGGGAGGACTGTTGGTAAACCCGGTTGCAATCGCCGGATTGCCGAGAATTCGGAAGCGAATTCACGGAGTTTCCCAGGCACTTGGAAGAGTGGCCGAGCGGTTTAAGGCACCGGTCTTGAAAACGTGTGCCAGGTCTGGAAAAGCGCTCTAAGCACCAGCTACTTAGGGCAAAAACGGCGGCGAAAGTGCCGCAAAAGTGCCGCAGAACAGGCAAAACCTTGCGGCATTGGATGGATAGGTGGCCGAGTGGTTTAAGGCTCCAGTCTTGAAAACTGGCGTACGGGGAACCGTACCGTGGGTTCGAATCCCACCCTATCCGCCACTCCCTTTATGTTATCCTCTCCTGCCTCTCACCGAGGCCGGGGCGTCGGGTGGGTTTGATTAAATCGATCGTGCGCGACTCGGCTGGCGCCCTTTGCGTCCCCCAACGCCGAAGGAGTTACCCCCATGAATGATGTCGCCGAACTCGCCACTATGATACGCCGCCTCGAAGATGAGGCCGGACTGTCGCGCCGGGCAATCGCCGAGGGCGCGGGGATAGGAGCAAGTCAAGTCACAAGGATAATGCTCGGCGACGCCAAGTCACCATCCTTCCGTGTCGCGAACTCGCTCAAGCGCTTCTATGCCGAAACCTTCGCAAATGGCGCCGTCCAGTCGTATCAGCGGTTCGCGCCGGGATGCGCGCCGAGGGCCAGCCGATAGAGGTGAAAAAGGGGGAGTACATGCTGCCGAAGAAGAACAAGCTGAACCTGCGCGTAAGGGACGATGAAACTTCCCCGCGTCAGTAGAAGCGCCGCCTTGCCTATGCTGCGCCGCTCAACGGGAATTGGTCCCATGTTCGACCGTCAAGCATTCTACCAGTTCGCTTTTTATTGACCCCGCCCCACTGCTTAAAATGGAATGCCACGCCAGCAGCAATGCACTGATCGCGGATCGACCGCACCCATTCTGGGTTCATTGGGCGTGCGCCGGGGCCACTTTCCCCACCCGCAATCGCCCAGTCGATGCCGGCTAAATCCAAGTCGCCAACATCGCCAATCAACGGCTCAAGGCTCAAAAATTTCACTGCCGATGGAGTTTGCCGCAAGTTGGCTATGCGATGCTTGTACTCGCCGCTCTCGACGCTCACTCCCATCCAAACGTTGCGAGGCCACTCCAAGCTCTCAGCTACTTCCGCCAAGCGTGACGACCGTTTGGTTAAAACTTGAAAGGTGTGTTGACGACAATCGGCCATTACCTTGAACACGTCACGGATGAACGTGATGGGCACCTCTTCATGGAAAAGGTCGGACATAGAGTTCACGAAGATCATGCGACCTGACTTCCACATGTACGGTATGGTCAGCGCGCTCTCGTCCAGCCGAACGTGACCGTTCCACTTAGCGCGTCCACCGCTGCGTCGGGTAAGACCTTCGTATTTTCTCTGTCCCATCTTTTCGAGGCGTTCGGCCATCCGCATTGCGTAGCAATTTGTGCATCCAGGAGACACGATGCTGCATCCGGCGACCGGATTCCATGTCGCTTCGGTCCACTCGATGCGTGAATTCGTGCCCATCTAGATGCTCGCTTGAGGGAAAGTCACAAGCAGGCGATCGGCGAAGCCCTTCACGCGTTTCTTGGCTTCTGGGTCGCTTACCTGAATCAATCCCGTGTCCTCCATTTTCTTGAGAACATCTTTGTAGTGTTTGCTTAAGTATGGGCGTCCCACGCTGTGCTCTCTGTATATGTCCGCCATGGAAAGCGTCCTTCCCGCAAACTCTTCCCTCAACATGCGTTCGAGATCGTGTAATGGACGGGTCAGCTCAAACAGCAACGGCATGGACTCGTCAGCGGGCGAATAGGCGAACGATGCTACGCCTTCGTCCGACGTTGAACTTGCACCCGCCATTATGCCCTTCATGACCTCGTACCCTTTGAAGCTCTTCGACACAAAGATCAGGTGGTGGGTCAACCGACCCGTGCCGTTTCGGAAGCGGAAAGGGAGAACAAACTCGGCGCCCATTTTCATCAGGGCGCGGGTCAATTCCTCAAGCACCATCTGCTCACGCAGGGCAGGCTTCGATCCTTCTACTTTCTCCCTCAATTGGGCGGCTCGCTCTTCACCGAACAGGGCGGCCATGTGGTCTTGCACCATAGGATTGGAGATACCCAAGCTAATGCGATTGTAGTTGAAGAAGAAAACGCAGTCGCATCCCCAGTCCTTGATGACGCCATTCACAAGACGAAGGGACAAGCCCTTGTATCCGAACGGGTCTAGAAACGTAAAAGACGGAATTAGTCGCGTACTCGCGAAATACTCCTCGGCGTCTTTGTCGACCGGATTACAGTTGACTTGGGGTTTGTATTTCAGCTTCTCTATACCCGGTAGGCCGTCAATCTCCGATTGCAAGGTGTGCGTATTATTTTCATCCATATCGTTAAAGAGAGCGACTAACGCTCCACTTATCGAGGGGCTAGAGATTGCCTTCTCAAGCACCAGCAAAGGCGTCGACGCCGCGCCATCCCTATATCTCCCAGGTCCAGCATAAAGATCGATGTACGCGATCTTCCCTTCGCCGAATTTCTGCGCAGTGGGCAGGACGATGTTCGCCCAAGCGGCAAAATACTTTTGCACGATCTCGGCCTTTATGGCGGATTGGTCACCACGTTCCTCGAAGAAATTGCCTGCCATATAACCATCGCGTGTTGTTGCTAAAGCAATCTATCTTAAAGAGAATCGGCTTGGCTCCGCAATAGAACATTTACGGAACATCCGCAACGTCCGACCTCTTGGGTTGGATGGCGACAATAGTAAGCCCGAGATCCTTCAGCAATATCTCCAGCCTGGCCAGCATTTCTGCGCGGTCGCAATGTGTTTGTGCGAGTTTGTCGCCAACTGGGACCACGGCGAGCCCGGTCGCGTTGGGTAGGATGACAAGAGCGTAGGAAGGACCGCCTCCACCACGGCTGGGACTGATTGGAGGTTCGAACGGCAGAACTCTTGCGGTCGCGATGCTCATTCGGCAATCCTCAAACTCTCGTTGCGCTTGTCGCCGAGTTCCTGCCTCAACTTCTCGATCTCAAGCGCCAGTTTCTCGTAATCGCGTTGGAAGGCCGCCATTTGCGTCCGCCGCTCGCTCGCCTCTGAGCGCGACTGCCTGATCAGCGAGCGCGCTTCCTTAAGGAAGCTGGAAAAATCCGTCTGCGCCTCGCGGAATCGGTCGTCGATTTCGCCGCGCAAATCGCCGAAGGCCAGAGTAACGGCCTCAGTGACCTCTTCGAGGCGAGCCTTGAAGCGCCGTTCGAGCGCCGCAAATCTCTGATCGGTCGCCGCCGCCTGCGCTGTTGCCTCGCGTGCGGCCGCCTCGGCCACTTGCCGCTCGCGCCATTGATCGAAGGTAAGGCCGTCTGTCTTGTAGCTTCCGCAATCGGTTACCATGTCACACCCTCCACGACCGCAATCGATCCGGCAGCGGACCGCAGACCCCATGTCACGGATTGCAGCAGCCTCAAGCCGATGAGCCGCTGCTGCCACAATGACATCGTGCTCGCCGCCCCAAAGTCCGGCACAGGCAAGCCGTCGTCGGCGACGATCGTCGTCTTGTCGGAAATGTCGAACATCGGCGCGTCGCCTTCGCCGGAAGCAAAAGCGCTGGCATCGACGGCGACAAGGGTTCCCGCCGGTAAGCCCGTTGTCTCGACGATGGTCGCGGCGGCGAGACCAGGTGCAAGCGTCAATGCCCTAAGCTTTTCGCTCGGCCGCATCAGAAAAACCTGATCGTCTGCGTCGATGGCATCGGCGAGTGCGCCGAGATCGCGCGCCAGAGCCGCAACGCCGCCGCCCGTCGTCGCCGTCAGCGGAACAACCCCATTCAATAACCCTGCGGGACTGCCGGCCGTCGCCGCCGCATTTGACAGCATCGCGGTGTCGATCGCCGCCGCCGTGTCTTCGGCAACGATTGCCCGCAGCGTCCGTTCGAAATTCTCCGTATGCTTGGCGAGTTCGGCGCTGAAAATCGTCAAGATTTTGGCCATGTACGGCTTGAGGGTGCTCGACGAAAGACCGAGGCGGCGAACGGGAATCGGCTCGCCTTCGCCGACAAAGACGCCGCCCATGGTCGGTTCGGCATCGTCGCGAGATGGCAGCGGCACCGAGGCCACGCCCGCAAGCGAAACGCGCAGGCCGCGCGCGGCGAGCGCGCTATAGGCTGATCTCGGGGCGAGTAATTCGATTATGCCGGCAGAGCCGGTTTGCGGAAGATCGTCGGTCGTCATCGGCGGCGCGGGTGCGCGGGTTTTGATGAAGCCGCCGAGATCGGAAAGCGCGCGGCTCACGTCGGCGTCGCCGCGATAGAGCGAGGCCGCTACTTCGTCCTGTTCGCATTTCTGGATATAGGCCAGCGTGCGGCAGACACAGGCGCGGATAACGGCCTGCTGCGGTTCCTTGGCGCGCTTTCGTCCTCGACGCTCAAGAGCGATCGTCAGGTGTTTCAGTTCGCCTAGAGTGCGCTCGATGTGGCTAAGTCGATCCATTGAAAATGCCCTCCATCGGCTAAGACCGGGAGGGCGGACGGAAAAATCCATGCTGGCCGGTCAGCGCTCCACGGCAAGGAAAGCATAGCAGGTTCATTTCGGAGACGAAACGATCATATTCTGTTCCACCACAGAAGCCCGCAGACGAGCGTTTGGCGTCCGGACGGCCGATCTATCGGGTGATGGGTGGAACGGCGATCCCTGGCAAGCTCGACGTCATCGCGCAGGAAGTTTCACCTTCAACACCTGGCACGCTTCGTCCAATTCGTCCGGCTCGACGGCCCACTGGTTTTCCCGGCCTTCCCGTTCCGCCTGCTTGCCGAGTTCATGGAACAACAGGACCATTCCGGCGTCCTGCTCGGTCATCCCTTGCTCTTTCGGCTTTGCCCTGCCGCTGATCCGCTTCAAGCTGTTCGGATTGAGTCCGAGTTGTGACTCGAGCCGGGTTATTTCCCTGCGGACATCCTTCAACGGCGTTAGCATCGGATGCCTAACGAGGTTCTTGCGTGCGCCCGCGACAAGCATGCCGTCTCTGTCGATGATCATCTGCAATTCGCTTTCCTGATCGCGCAACCGGCACAATCTCGCGACTGTTTCGGGCGTCGTCAGGCTCGCAAGGCTTCCCATCTGGCGGACGATGTTGCGGAAGATTGGACGGATGTGTTTCGGCAGGTCGCGTGGCGGATCATGCGAAATGGTGGCGAGTTTGCGAGCGTTCGGCATAGGTTGCCCTCAAGTAAAACACGATGAAAACGAGCCTAACCGATGTGATCTAAACAGCAAAAACCTGTTGGCGTGGTCGTTGTGGGGGGACGCCGGTCACGAGAGGGCCGTCCGGAAGATCGAGGACGCCCCCGGCCATGCCACCCCCTGTTGCAGAGGAACGATTACTAGACTGCAACAGGGCAACTTTCCCCCTAGTTATTATATTGTATAGGATATATAGGATACCCTTTATACCCTCGATACCCCGTATACTATCGATAGACTTTCATTAGGCCATTGAATAAAAAGAACTTATTCGCCACACCTTGAAACTCAATCCGGCAGTAGCTGAACGATGCGATGGAAGAGCGCTTCACCGCGCGGGTCCGTATACCGTCCCGGATAGCGGACGATCTTCACGTCTGTCGCGATCTCAAAACCGTCGAGCACGATGCGCGACGCTTCGGCCATAGCTAATCGGGTCGAGTTGATCGTCACTTCAATCTGGTCCTCCTCGTCCTCCACCAACAACGCGTCATGGACAGGCGCATCGACGATCACGCCGCGTTCGGTTGCCAGCGAACAGGACAGCCGCAAAATCTCCGCGCCGGTCGCCTGCACCGGATAGTTCCGGAGCGTCGTCGGCTTGGTGGTCTCGTCCACCACCATGGACCAGCCAAAGACTGTTCGGGGATTGAGACCGAGCAGCGACCTGTCCAGCTCCTCCTGTCGCCAGTTCGCGAAGCGCGGATAGGCCTCGTCATATAGGCGCAGCAAATAAGCCGCTTCCGGGACGGAGCGCTTCAAGCGTGCCGCCAATGTCGGAGCTTGCATCCCGTAGCCAACAGCCAGCGTGAGCGACTTCATGGCGTCCCGCACCTGCCCATGCGACGCCTTGGTGGCACAGTCCGGCACAAGATTGGCCCGTTTGGCGAAACTCAAATACGGATCGCCGCTTCGGACGGCTTCGATCAGTTTCCCGTCGCCGCTCAAGGCTGCCGCGATGGCGATTTCCTGCGCCGTAAAATCGAGGTAGGCGATAGCGCGTCCCGGAGCTGGCTTGATCAGCGAGCGTAGCCAGACAGCCGGTCCGAAGATGAACCGCGAAGATGACGGCTGATTGCGCCCTGTCTTCGAACCATAGGGAGACAGCAGCGTCCGATTGCGGCCGTCCGGTCCGACGTGAAGATCGTTCAACCGCATTTCGCCGAGTGTCGTGCGCAACTGTCGAAGCGGTTCAATCTCGGGATGAAGGTGCGCCATCGATCGAAAAACTTCGGCGTCCAGAGACAGGCGCCCTGTAGGCAGGCGAGGCCAATCGATACTGCGACGTCGCATCTCGTTTTCGAAAAGCTGTTCCCGGAAATGGCCGTTGTCGTAGACCCCAAACGCCGTGTCGACCTCGTTAATGAGCGCCAGTGTGATTGTCGGCCAATTGGCGCGCAGCCTCGGGAGCAAGTCCGGGTCGATAGGAACGCCGTTATGCTCCATGGCGGCGACTGCGGCGGCATAGCGACCACGCAGCAACGCCTGTCCGAACCTGACGGTATCGGGCGCAATCCGGGGCTCCATCGCCTCCAATAACGCCGCTGTAGCCCTTACGTCTTCGGCGCAGTAATCGAGGATCGCCGTTCGGTCCTCGCTCGAGAATGGCGGTCCGGCCATGATCCGGTCGCGCAGCGATTTCTTTTCTCGAGCCGCCATGCCTTCAAGACCAAAATTCGCCAACGCGCCGAGCAAGCCATAGCCACCGGACAAATGGCGTCCGTTCGCGATCAGCCGGAACTCCGCGTACAGGTCGAGAATGCGTTCAGGCATGGGCCACCCTAACGCTCGAAAGCATCCAAGCTCTGCGCTGACGTAGTAGCCGACGAAGAGACAATCGGGGCCGGTGTCGAAGGGACAGACGTCGAGTTCGTCGGCCCAAAGTCGCAGACTGCGGCCCGAAAGCATTTCATAGGCGCAGAGGCAAACGACTTCGGGACGATGACCGGGCGGCGCTCGAAACTCGAAATCCGCCACCCATATTTGCCGGTAACCGGTCATACGCGGCCCCGGAGGATTTTGAGGACTTCACTGTCCGAGTCGGCGATCACCTGCTTCTTAAACGCCAGCTCTAACAGCTCGTCGAAGGATTTCTCCGGCCATTCCGGCTCCGGCAATTTGATTTCTGCGATTGAAATCTCATAAGCCGCCAAGGACTTATTCGAGTTCAGCCGCACCCATTTTCGCTTGGCCATTTCGGCAGCCTCGTGCGCGCTGTCCCACCAGCCGTTGCTTCGGTCGCCCTCGGCTGGGATACGGATAGGCCAGAGCGACACGACGCCGACGCGGTTTATAACCGAATAGATCACGAACGGCTCACCGTCAGGGCCGACTTCCGGGATCATGTGGGGTAGGACGACGTAAAAGGTGCTATCGAATTTCACCAGCATCGTCATCAGCACAAAGTTCGGATCGGCATGCACGCGAAAGAATTCCTCCTTGGAGGGCTTGCGGACCGGCACCGTCGTCAACAGTTTCGTGGCGGCGGTGGTGCCGTTGAGTGACAGGCGCAAGGACGCGGCGTTGAAAGGGTTAGCCGCCGCCGCACCCTGAACCAGTTCCAATTTCTTAGGCTTGTCTTCCATCACAGTTACCTTTGGTCGGGGTTGATAAACCGGGCGGGTGCATCCCATCCCGGCGCGTAATCGTCGAGCGCGCGTAGGCAGCCTTCAACGAAGCGGTTGCGGATCGTGAAGTTGTCGAAGCTGATTGTCGGCGCATAGACGATCTTGCCGCCATCCTCGTCACGGACGAGTTGGCCATTGTGGATGAGCGCCTTGGACGGCAGTCCAATCCAGCGCTTGCCGCTGTCGGTGGCGTGCACGGGGCAGCCATGAACTCGCACCTGCCAGCGCTGAATGTGGAAATCGGCGAAGCCCTTGAGACTGCTCGATCCCGCATAGGCAAGAAACGCAATACAAAAGATGCCAGGGCGCCGCGCGCTGTTCGGCGTAAACAGGGAGAGTTGATTTGACATCAATCCGGACCTCCTAGGGGCAAATCGAGCTGCGCCCATCGCGCGCGAAGATTGAGCAGACGCCGCCAATCCCTCGACGAAGGTTCGACGTCCGGTGACAGGTTCAACATGCGGGACAGGAAAGCCCGTTCCGGGCGACTGAACAGCCGCCCGGACTCCGGATCGTCGAAGAGCCTCGTCGCCATCTCTTGGACGGTCCGTTCCATGGATTAGACCTCCACGGAAATCGCATCGCCTAGGTCGTCGGCGGCGGCGCGGTAGTGTCGAGCTTTTTTGCTGTGTCGGCGTGCAAGCTCGCGAAGCACGAACTGTAATTGCTCGGTGGTGAGTTGGACGGGGCGTTCGGCAGCGCTATCGAACAGGTCGAACTGCTGCTGGCGTTGTACGTTCATTGCGGTCTCCTGTAGGTTTCAGGAGAGCCGCACGGTTGACGCCGTGGGCGGGAAGCCGCATATTCGCGGTGGCTTAGTACAGGCGACTTCCGGGGCTGCGCGGCGACGTGCGGCCCTTCTTATTTTTCGACAGCGGAATTGCCGTCGAAACTGAACTTGGCTGTTATGAAGCGATGCCGAAGCGCTCGCGGATTTCAGTGATGGTTGCCGCCGTGATTAGGCGCACGCCGCCGAAAACAATCGTTGGCACTTCCCCGTTATCGACGGCCCGTTGCAGGCGCTTGCGAGGCATTGGGATGACCTTGCTCGCCGCTGTGATTGAGTAGCCGGGACCACTGGCCCGGAACCTGTCTTTCGTCTGAATTACAGGCACGCTCATGTTTTGTTGTCCTCCGTTACCGATAAACAATGGAAACACGGTATTATGCGTTACGCAATACCGACTATTGCGGAAATTTCCGGATCACGGTAATACAGTCACCGAAACGGAACGGAAGGGAAAACCGTGGCAAAAGATTTGCTTTTATTTCGCGGACATCGATTCAAGTCCGCCCGGATCGATGTGGATAGGACGATCATGACGAGCGGCAACGGCCAGGCATGGGATGCCAAGCGGCCGCAAGGCTTCTGGCGCACCTTCGCCGAGCTTGATCTGGATAGGCGCGAAGACGTGCTGATGTTCCTCGCTCGCTACGGCGACCCCAACGGCGCGCTCCCGAAGCGCAGCTCGCTTGAACGTTGGCGGGACATGCAGGACCGCTTGAAGGTGGCCGCGCTCGCCTATGAGCCGCCGGAAGCCGGTATCTCGCACGTGAGCAAGGACGACGCCCGCGTCAAACATGCGGCGTCCCTTGGCATTCCGGGCGAAGGTGTCTTGCAATTCCCTGCCGTGTTCGAGCCGGGAAAGAGTGGTCCGGTTCCGCGCGTCCTAGACCTTGGAACCTTCATGCAGATGTCCGCCGTCATGATGATCTTCAATCGCATGCCGACTCGCCGCTGTGACGAGTGCGGCCACTGGTACGCACACGAAACCGCGCGTGGTTTCTATTGCTCGACCGCGTGCAAATCCGCTTCCCATCGCCGCAAACACAAAGAGGTTGCCTAATCATGGCCTACACCCGCAAAGCCAAGCGCGCGGATGGCACCACCTTCTACCGCGCCGTCTGGCATACCACCGCGACAACTGGCGAGCGCAGCCAGCATACCAAGAGCTTCGACCGCATGGCCGATGCTAAGGCCTACGCGAACCGCATGGAGCAAGAAGTCGAGCGGCGCGGCATCGCCGATCCGGAAAGCCACGATACGGCTACATTCTTCCGCCGATGGATTAATCACCTGATCGCGAGGGCGGAACTTTCGCCGGAGACTATCGATGGCTATCGGCTGCATCTCGATAACCTCGCCAGATTCATCGGACATGTCCCGCTTGCGAAGCTAGGCCCGCACCATTTGGACGAGGCTTACGGCACCTTGCTCGAACGCGGCGGCAAGTCGAGGAAGCGCGAAGGCGGCGAAGCGCGCCTATCAGGCCGCACGGTCCTGCATATTCATCGTGTGGCCCACAACTGTCTCGAACAGGCTCGCAAATGGAAGCTCATCGCCGAAAACCCCGCGCGCGATGCCAAGCCGCCCAAACCCGGCAAGTCGAACGTCCGCGCCATGACGGACGACGAGGCAACACGCGTTATGGCTGCTGCTATGGCTGCGGAAGCTAAGGGCAAGCTTTACCCCGGCATCGACGCCGTGGTGATGTTGCTGCAAAGCACTGGTATCCGGCGTAGCGAATTGCTCGGACTTAAATGGTCCGCCGTCGATCTGGTCGGTGGAACGATCAAGATCGAACGCGCGGTGATTAACGACTTGGACGGCAATCCCATTATCCGGGAAACGGCCAAGACGAAAACGAGCCTTCGCACGATCAACATTCCGGCGACAGTGGTCGAGCGCCTGCGACGGCACAAGCTGTTCATCGCCGAGCAACGACTTGCGTGGGGGCGAGACTACCGCACCGATCTCGACTTGGTCTTCCCTGTCGCGGGCGGCGGCATCATGGCCCCGATGCAGATGACAACACGACTTCGTCAGATACTGCGGCAAGCCAAGGTGAAGGGTATCCAACCGACGCACGGCCACCGGCATACCATGGCAACAGCTCTGATCATGAATGAGGGTAAGGACATCAAGACGGTACAGAACCGGCTGGGACACTCAACGCCTGCAATCACGATGGCGCTTTACACCCACGTTTCTGACGAGCACGACAGGGCCGCATCGGATGCCATGGATGAGCGGCTGAAAAGGCTCATGACGCCGTGACGCAGTGCCGCAATCGTGCCGCAAGAGATCCAGAAAAGGCATGAAAACGCGTGTTGCGGCGCGGAAAAGCAAGGGAAAGAATTTGCTAGACCGTTCTTGTTTTCAACGCGTTACGGGTATTTAAGGAAAGGCGCGGATGGCCTTTCATACGTCTTGAAAACCGGCGTGCGTGAAAGCGTACCGTGGGTTCGAATCCCACCTCTTCCGCCATTTGCCTTTGGTCCATTCTGGACACATAGGTTACGGTTTATTCCTGAGACATAGGTGACAATCTCG
>Ga0228711_1011480_pt1 | contig 11226 bp, 9 predicted proteins | sample MedpolnodulmetaG_2_FD_177996 | JGI IMG/M metagenome (GOLD analysis project Ga0228711, IMG submission 177996) | Root nodule microbial communities from Medicago polymorpha collected in Santa Monica, California, United States - brown nodules | ecosystem: Host-associated > Plants > Roots > Nodule...
GTAATTATTCTCTCAAATGATAGATGGTGGAAAGAACTTGGACTAGCCAAGGAGGTGAAGTTTTCGGGGTATCAACCTCTGAAATGGTACACATGGCCCATGGCATGCTTTACAGATCCAAACATGTCAGAACAAAGGGTTGAACTCACCAAACCAATCTCTATAATTTATGTTATTGACGACCTTTTCGATGTTCACGGGACATTGGACCAACTTACAATACTCACAGACGCTGTTAACAGGTATTGAATTTTAATTAAATATATACATTTCATCAGTTAGTCAATACATATTTATAGTCCTGCAGTAAGTGAGATTTAATATCACATTTTTTCCACCAAAGGTTTCGAGCCCATGATCTATAAAAAATATACATTTGAAAAGATATAATAAATTACACTGATGCTTCACTCCAATACTTACTATGAAATGGTTTCTTCATTCAGGTGGGAAATCACTGGTACAGAGCAACTTCCAAACTTCATGAAAATAGCTTTGAATGCACTTTACGACATTACCAATAATATTTTGCTGAAATGGTCTACAAAAAGCATGGATTCAACCCTATAGACACTCTTAAAAAATCGGTACACTAGCCAGCCTTTTTTTCTTTATCTTATATATAAATTATGTTTTCAAATAGCTGAGTATATATAAAATTATTTGCATGAAACAGTGGGTACTCTTATTGAACGCTTTCATGGAGGAGGCTCATTGGTTGAATTCTGGTCACTTGCCAAGGGCGGAGGATTACTTGAATAATGGAATCGTGAGCACTGGAGTTCATGTTGTGCTTATACATGCATTCTTCCTGTTGGATCATGTTCATGGTATAACAAAGAAAACAATTGATATCTTGGATGAAAAGTTTCCAAATGTCATATATTCAGTGGCAAAAATTCTTCGTCTCTCTGATGACTTAGAAGGAGCTAAGGTATGAAATATGTCTCCTAAATTAAAATGTTAAACAAGTATTTGATAAAAGTGTTGAACCAATTAACTCAGTTGTTAAATGTAAAGTTCTAATGATAAGAATTATCATTGATGTATGCAGAGTGGAGATCAAAATGGTCTTGATGGGTCATATCTTGATTGCTACATGAGTGAACACCAAGATGTTTCCGGTGAAGACGTGCAAAGACATGTTGCTCACATGATTTCAAATGAATGGAAATTCTGGTCGCAAATCAGTTTTCATCATCATTTTCCAATTTTTGTCTCAATGCTGCTAGAATGGTCCCCCTCATGTACCACTATAAGAGCAATCCAAGCCTTTCTAATTTCCAGGAACATGTCAATTCATTGATTAATGTTAATGTTATGTGCAATTAGTACATTTTTAAATATTGTGATCTGTTGTTTATGCACAACATATTGATTTGTAATTTCAGTTAGGTAATATTGTTTTCATGGTATCTTTACCCTTCAACATTTGTTGTGAGACTCTCATTGATGTGGGACTCTAAAGAGTATTAATAAGTGATAAGATTAGTTAGAATCAACATATGAAACAACATTTTGGAATTTGTCGATCTTCTCATGTTTCAGTGCCAAAACAAACCAAAAGATTGTAGTTATAATGTCAGGGGCCTAGCAGTGATAAGATGAAGATGCATTACTAAATTATGAAAGAAAATGCCTAAATGGTGCCAAATTATATAAGATCACTAAGATCCATCGACAATGCTTTTTAAATACCATAGTGGTGGCAGTAAGCTGATAAAAAAAGTAATTATGAGGAAAATGAAAATTGGGGATAAGGAAAAAGAAAATGGACATTCACCCTGTCGTCTACATAAATAAAATTGTGAACATAACAGGTTGTCAAGCTGAATAAAGTACATGAAACTACATTTTAATGGTTTGGTACGTAAAGTTGAAACTAAAGAGTATGTGATTGTCATCACATTGTTGAGATGCATTTAATCGGTGCAAGTTGATTATTCGATAATTGTAATGTTACTTGTTTAGATATTGAGGCCCATTTTCAATTACAACTAATTATGCTAAAAATTGTGTTTTTCTTGTTGAGTTTACTCTCACCGCAGGGTGGAGGTTGAGTGTGATCGGGTCAAGGTTTTTGACAAATCCGTAACTGCATGTGAAGCACAAGAAAAATATACATCTCAATTCATTACTTACAAGTTATAACCTATGTAGCTGATAGCTACAGAACTGTATTCCAAATTCGAGCTAGGTGGACTCCAGAAATAAAGGAAGAAATAAAAGAGATGATAGAAAAATATGAATAATATTCTGATTCATCAGCCAAAAGAAGTAAGAACTGCTTGGCACGACAACGGTCATTGGAACCAAAGTGCTCGTCACAATTGAAGCAGAGTCCCTTGGCACGACGATCTTGCATTTCCGCTGGAGAAAGGTGGCGAATAGGGATCTGAGGAGATGCTACCAGATCCAAGGACAGACCCCGGGGAGGATGCCACACCTATGCTGGAAGGTTTCAAACCCCGAAAAGGAACCTGACGAGATGCACAAAACTTGTCCTCTAAATGTATTTGCACACTAGTACAAAAAAAAACCTTTTTAGTTTTGCTGCTTAAGTCGGTTCTCCCTGCCACCCGACTTAACAAGTGACACGGTGGTATTTTATCTATTTGAATTTTTGTCATAATAACTTTACCTTATGAGTGCAGTGGCTATGTTTACTTTGGTATCACAAGTTCTACAGTGCATGTGTATTTTGAACTTTGGTACTTCTTTTGACTAGCATATGTATTTTTTGTCCAACTCTTACATGTATCTTTTTATTAGTACAACTTAATGGTATAGGATATTCTAAATTATATGCAGGGAAAAAAAAGTGGGATGCGTATTCTGCATATGAGCATGGAAAAAAAATGAACTTCTAAGTCAGTTAAAATTTAAATGACTTTAGAAATTAGTTCCTTAGGTCGGGTTAATATCGCTAGTTAAGTGAGCTTTCTCGTCTCTAAACTACCCGCTTTCCTTGATTTCTCCCATACAAAAGAAACAATGAAAATACTGGTGAAAGTGAACTATGCCATGTTTCTATGAAAAGCTTAATATATCCATATAAGAATTCATCTAGAAGAAGGAAACCAATAGTAAAAGATAATAGTATAATTCAAATATGGAATAACAAGTTATTAAATCATAAAAGAATGAAGTAATGAGCTGAAGATGCATTACTAAATTATGAAGGAAAATGCCTAAATGGCGGCAATTTATATATGCTGTGAATTCGGACAAAACTCACATCAATATTTTGACATATGGAGCAAAATTAGGGGTAACCAAATCAAAGTGATCAAACAAGCACATGCAATAAAACAAGACAAAGGTGAAGAAGAAAACACCCACACCAACATCAATCGAATGATTTTACGTCAACCCTGATTGCGGCACTGCAAAATAATTTATTTCAATTCACTATCATTATATTGGTCACAAAAAATATCAATCGCACCTATCTGTATCATAGTATCTTGTATAATTGAATTGAGCTTAGTAAATACTAAATGATCTAATGTACTTTTAATTGAATGGATAACAGTTAAGCTTTTAAAGTGTTTTTTAGTTCAAGAACATTCAAGGGGCTATAGTGAAGTATTTTTTATTTTTTGTTGATGTTCAATATAAACTCTAAACTAATGCATTGCAATAAATTAATGATGCCTACTTGCGAGCTGTCTAAAGGCCAGGTAAATGTGATGTTGCTCCATGCAGCTAAACATATATATTATGGAGAGTGAAGACAGTTCCTTGTCTGCAAGCATACACATTAATTATTAATTTTTATAATATTTGCCATAAGAAACATGTTCTCTTTTAAAATAAGATCGAGCTAAAGTGCCTCACAAAATAAATAAACAAGTATGAGTGTAAGGCACATTTTTTGTGTGGAAGCATGCACATTAATTATTAATTAAATATTTAATATAAGAAACATGTTCTCCTTTGAATTAATTATTGCTATTTAGTGTAGAAAGTCATGAATAGACAACATGGAGTCAGTAACATAATGCAACAAACATTGGCCAACTTAAACTGTCTAATTTATTTATCAGATGCCATCAATATCATAACTAAATAAATTAATGTGTTACAATGCACATGCTGCATACATATTTTGACCTTCAATCATTCAGTAGCTCAAAAGGACAAATATGAACCGTGTGCAATGTTAAGCTATAAATAGCTCCAAATATCATTCCCATTTCTTCAAAATAATCATCTTCCTTGAGTTATTGTCTCTGTATACTGCTATAGCAAACCACTTCACTTCTTCACAATATCCCGAATCAAGTCTGTTTTATTATCAAAGCATTAATTTCAAGAATGGTAAGTATTTTAACTGAAGTACAAATATATACAGTTATTCTAAATTTAGTTATAACATAGCTTTATAATTTCAATGTCCTGACCAATCTGCACTTTTACATTTTTAGGATTTTTTATATGTCAAACAAGCTTTGATATTTAAGCAAGTTTATAAGAAACTTGTTAAAATCGAAGATCCGGTGGAGAGTTTTTATTTGATTGATATTATCCAAAGGTTTGGCATTGAACACTACTTTGCTGTGGAGATCAAAGTGGCTCTTGAAAAGCTGCATTTGATATTGAATACCAATCCTTTTGATTTTGTGAGTAGCCATGAACTCTATGAAGTTGCACTTGCATTCCGCTTGCTGAGACAAGGAGGCCATTACGTAAATGCAGGTTAGTTTAATACGAACCTTCTTCACAATTCATATACATATATATATAATTTTACTATAGGAGTATTTAGTTAGTAATATTGTGACTAACTATAATTGGGTTGTAGATTTATTTAACAGCTTGAAGTGTAACAAAAGAATGTTTGAGGAAAACCATGGTGAGGATGTGAAAGGTCTCATTGCCCTTTATGAAGCATCACAACTAAGTATTGAAGGAGAAGATAGTCTTAACGATGTAGGATTCCTCTGTTGTGAGCTTCTACATGCATGGCTGTCAAGAAACCAAGAACATAATGAAGCTATATATGTTGCAAACACTCTTCAGAATCCACTTCATTATGGTATATCAAGATTTATGGATAAAAGCACATTCCTCCATGATTTGAAGGTTGAGAAGGATTTGATATGTTTAGAGGAACTTGCTAAAATCAATTCCACCATAGTTAGGTTCATGAACCAGAATGAGACGGCTGAAGTTTCCAAGTATGTTTTCTAGATAAAAATATATGTTGACTTTATAATTATTCAAATTTTAAATAGGGATCACTAACGTAATTGTTCTCTCAATTAATAGATGGTGGAAAGAACTTGGACTAGCCAAGGAGGTGAAGTTTTCAGGGTATCAGCCCCTCAAATGGTACACATGGCCCATGGCATGCTTTACAGATCCAAAGTTTTCAGAACAAAGGATTGAGCTCACCAAACCTATCTCTTTAATTTATGTCATTGATGACATTTTTGATGTTCATGGGACATTGGATCAACTAACAATACTCACAGATGCCGTTAACAGGTAATAAATTTTGTATAAATAGATGCATTTCATTAGTTAGTTAATACATACATATATATACACCTCTGAAAAGTTATCCAAATATTACACTGATGCATCACTCTGATACTTACTATGAAATGGTTTCTTGATTCAGGTGGGAAATCACTGGCACAGAGCAACTTCCAAACTTCATGAAAATATCTTTGAATGCACTTTACGACATTACCAATAGTTTTGCTGAAATGGTCTACAAAAAGCATGGATTCAACCCTATAGACACTCTCAAAAAATCGGTACACTAACTATCCATCTTTTTTATTTCATCATAGATATAAATTATTGTTACAAACAGCTGAGTATATAAAAATATTTGCGTGAAACAGTGGATACTCTTATTGAATGCTTTTATGGAAGAGGCTCATTGGTTGAATTCTGGACACTTGCCAAGAGCAGAGGATTACTTGAACAATGGAATTGTGAGCACTGGAGTGCATGTTGTGCTTGTACATGCATTCTTCTTGTCGGATCATGTTAATGGTATAACAAAGGAAACAGTTGATATCTTGGATGAAAAGTTTCCAAATATTATATATTCAGTGGCAAAAATTCTTCGTCTCTCTGATGATTTAGAAGGAGCTAAGGTAAGAAATATGTCTCCTAAATTAAAATGTTAAACAAGTATTTGATTAAATTGTTCAACCTATTAAATCAATTGTAAAATGTAAAGTTCTAATGATAAGAATTATCCATGGATGAATGCAGAGTGGAGATCAAAATGGTCTTGATGGTTCATATCTTGATTGCTACATGAGTGAACACCAAGATGTTTCCGGTGAAGACGTGCAAAGACATGTTGCTCACATGATTTCAAATGAATGGAAATGTCTCAATCAAGAAATTCTGGTCGCAAATCAGTTTTCATCGTCATTTTCGAATTTTTGTCTCAACGCTGCTAGAATGGTTCCCCTCATGTACCACTATAAGAGCAATTCAAGCCTCTCTAATCTCCAGGAACATATCAAGTCATTGATTAATGTAAGTGGTGGGTGCAATTAGTGCATTTTCAATTATTGTGATATGTTGTTTTTGTACAACATATCGATTTTGTAATTTAAACTAGGCAATATTGTTTTCACGGTTCTTTAAGTCATTTTATTATGTAAGAAAGGTGAATACAAAGTCTTCCTTTACCCTTCAACATTTGTTGCGAGACTCTCATTGATGTGGGGCACTAAAGAGCATTAATGTAAGATTAATTAGAACCAAAATATGAAAAAACAGTGTGGAATTCGTTGATCTTCTCATGTTTCATATATAGTAAAATGCAAGACTGCAAGTCAATTATTCAATGATGAAATGTTACTTATTTAGATATCGAGGCAAACTTTCAATTAAAACTAATTATGCGAACAATTGTGTTACTTACTCCATGTTGTCTATTCATGACTTTCTACACTAAATAGCAAATACATTAATTATTAATTTTTATAATATTTGCCTGACAAGTAACTACGGTTACTGAGTGTTATCCTCCTCTATAAAAGGGGTAATACACAGTTCTAACAGTCATTTCTTCATTCAATAATGTCATTCGATAACAAGTGTCTTTCACATACTTCTTACTCTCTAGTTCATCTAAAATTCGGGTTGGGATCTTCTCCATTTTTCAAATAAAATGGAAATGTGAATTACTATAGTTTTGATTTAAATAATTGATATGAATGCACACATTCCTAAAATTGAAGATATTAATCGAACATTTATACAAAATATACCATTTTAGTTTCATATACTTTTATATTCATTGTTTCTTTCATATACTTTTTTGTGGTTCCAGTCCTTACAAATATACCATTTTTTGCTTTTGATCCTTAATATTTTATTGTTATTGGAATTGGTCCATATAAATGTAGAATAATTAAATTTAGTCACACAAATAATGATTAAAATGAATATTATAAAGACTAATTTCAATATGAACATATTTGACTTATTTGTGTATGTACCATTTGAGTTTTCGTCAATGAACTTACTAATCTTTTCGAATAGCCTTTGTAATTACTAATCACTTTAGTTTTAGTCCTTAATCTCATTTTCTCGTTGATGTGGAGCGTCATTATTGACATGGCACACAGTGACGGTGTAACCACAAAGCTCACTTAGCAAAAAGGACCATAAGGGACAATTTCTCCCGTTTCAACTAATAAGGAAAAGACACATTTTCTCTTCTTTTTCTTCTTTCATTCTCTTTTCTTTCCCCTCCCTTTCTATCTCCACCACAATACCACCAAACCTCTCCTCAAGGGCGGATTCAATATGTGCTATGTCTGGCTTTAGCCACACATCCATGCCCCAAAGTTTTTTTTAAAATAAAATAAAACACACAACTATATCAAAACACTTCTTTTTTTTTGCGCGAAACAAATAAGTGAAACACATTTGTTATGGTTTATAAGCTTTTAAAGTTGGTTTTTCTCTTGTGGGTAGCAGTTGCAAGTGTTGAACATGTTTTTCGGTTACTAAAGTTGTAAACAATCAACTATGTAACAAAATAAGTGATCACTGGCTGAATGAGCGTCTTGTAACTTGTATAGAAAGAAATGTTCTTTTAACAATTAACAATGTTGTTATTTTAGCTCATTTTTATCAAATGGATTGGAGACAATTTTTATTGTAATTGTATTGCATCAAACAATGTTATTTCTTATTTTTAATATAGTTTGTATTATTTTTTTTCTTTGAAATTTTAGCCACACATACACTGGATGTCTAGATTCGTCCCAGCCACTCCCAGACCTCCTTACTCTTCCAATCCACTTCCTCCATCGTCGACACCATCCCAAATTTGAAGGGTTCATCTTTTGAATTCCAAAATTCAGTTTTATTAGTCTCTTGAATTCTGATCGAGATCTGTTAGACCATTCACGATGGGGATGTCATATGTTTATAATCATGGGTAGGTACCCCCATTTTGGATGTCCCAATAGGATACCTAATGAGAAGAGTGTCTCATATAAGCATTCTTTTTTTCTTTGTGGGTCCCACGTATTTTTATATTAAAATATTGAAATGTGATGATAAAGAGTTATTGATTGATTGATATAAAATTATTAGTCGGTCTCATTTAGAAACTTGCGTGATGTGGATTAGAGAGATTGAATGTTTATTAGATACTACGAGTGATGTGTACATGTGAGACTCATTTAAATACTAAAAAATGAGTGATGATAAAGAGTTATTACTTATACTTTACGAGTAAAAAGTCATACGTGTTAACAAACAAAGTTGGATCAAGTGGAAGTGTTAGCCTATCACGATATAGAGTTAAAGTTAAAATTTTAGTTGTGATCAGAAGTGTGTATATTTAGTGTCGTGTCTCAAGTTGGATAACCTCATGTAGAAATTTACAAAGCAAATTAACCAAAGTGGCTTCTTGATCCTTGTAACTTGCTCGATCTACTAACCATTAAAATCTCGTGTTTACCAAATAATGAAGTAAAAATCATGTAATAATTTATGAAGCAAATCACCCAAAGTGGCTTCTTGACCTTTACCAAATAATGGAGTATTATATTTGGATGTTCAATGGAAACTTTAAACTAAAGGAATAAATCAATTAAGATCAATCTAAAATGCCTCACAAAATAAACATGAAATATATATAAGAAACATGTTCTTTAAAATAATAATTTTTGTCATTTAATTTTGAAAAGTCGTGAATAGACAACAATACGTCAGCAACATATTATAACAATTGGAAAACTATAGGTCTATAACTAATAAATTAATGTGTTACAATAGGCATATGCTGCAGATATATGTTGACCTTCAATCATACGGTAGCTCAAAAGGACAAATAGGAACCGTGTCCAATGTTAAGCTATAAATAACTCCACATATCATTCCCATTTCTTCAAAATAACCATCTTCCTTGAGCTATAGCAATCCACTTGACATCTTAACAATATCCCTAGCTATAACCACTGAATCAAGTCTATTTAATTTACTATCAAAGTATTAATTTCCAGAATGGTAAGTATTTTGTTAATTGAAGTACAAATATATGCAGTTGTTCTAAATTTACAATATATTTTTATTTCAACATTTTGATTAATTTGCACTTTTACATTTTCAGGATGTTACATATGTCAAACAAGCTTTGATGCCAGTTTATACGAAACTTGTTAAAATCGAAAATCCGATGGTGAGTTTTTATTTGATTGATATTATCCAAAGGTTTGGCATTGAACACTATTTTGCTGAGGAGATCAAAGTGGCTCTTGAAAAACTACATTTGATATTGAGCACCAATCCTATTGATTTTGTGAGTAGCCATAAACTCTATGAAGTCGCACTTGCATTCCGCTTGCTGAGACAAGGAGGCCATTATGAAAATGCAGGTTTGTATAATACATACCCTCTCCACATTTGAATATAATTATACTATAGGAGTATTTAGTTAGTAATATAGTGACTAAGTATACTTGTTGTGTAGATTTGTTTGACAGCTGGAAGTGCAACAAAAGAATGTTTGAAGAAAAACATGGTGAGGATGTGAAAGGTCTCATTGCCCTTTATGAAGCATCACAACTAAGTATTGAAGGAGAAGATAGTCTTAATGATATAGGATACCTTTGCTGTGAGCTTCTACATGCATGGTTGTCAAGAAACCAAGAACACAATGAAGCTTTATATGTTGCAAACACTCTTCAGAATCCACTTCACTATGGCTTGTCAAGATTTATGGATAAAAGGACATTCATCCATGATTTCAAGGCTGAGAAGGAATTGATATGTTTAGAGGAACTTGCTAAAATCAATTCCACCATAGTTAGGTTCATGAATCAGAATGAGACCATTGAAGTTTCCAAGTATGTTTTCTAATTAATTCAAAATCTATGTTGACCTTATAACTATTCAAAATTTAGATAGAAATCACTAACGTAATTATTCTCTCAAATGATAGATGGTGGAAAGAACTTGGACTAGCCAAGGAGGTGAAGTTTTCGGGGTATCAACCTCTCAAATGGTACACATGGCCCATGGCATGCTTTACGGATCCAAACTTTTCAGAACAAAGGGTTGAACTCACCAAACCTATCTCCTTAATTTATGTTATTGATGACCTTTTCGATGTTCACGGGACAATGGACCAACTTACAATACTCACAGACGCTGTTAACAGGTATTAAACTTTAAATAAATATATACATCTCATCAGTTAGTTAATACATATTTTTGCCACCAAAGGTTTCGAGCCCATGATCTATAAAAAATATACTTTTGCAAAGATATAATAAATTACACTGATGCTTTACTCTCATACTTACTATGAAATGATTTCTTCATTCAGGTGGGAAATCACTGGTACAGAGCAACTTCCAAACTTCATGAAAATAGCTTTGAATGCACTTTACGACATTACCAATAATTTTGCTGAAATGGTCTACAAAAAGCATGGATTCAACCCTATAGACACTCTCAAAAAATCGGTATACTAACTAGCCTTTTTTTCTTTATCATGTATATAAATTATGTTTTCAAATGGCTGAGTATATATAAAATTATTTGCGTGAAACAGTGGGTACTCTTATTGAACGCTTTCATGGAGGAGGCTCATTGGTTGAATTCTGGTCACTTGCCAAGGGCGGAGGATTACTTGAATAATGGAATCGTGAGCACTGGAGTTCATGTTGTGCTTATACATGCATTCTTCCTGTTGGATCATGTTCATGGTATAACAAAGCAAAC
>Ga0228711_1011486_pt1 | contig 11220 bp, 5 predicted proteins | sample MedpolnodulmetaG_2_FD_177996 | JGI IMG/M metagenome (GOLD analysis project Ga0228711, IMG submission 177996) | Root nodule microbial communities from Medicago polymorpha collected in Santa Monica, California, United States - brown nodules | ecosystem: Host-associated > Plants > Roots > Nodule...
ATAATAAAAAAATATATATATATATATATATATATATATATATATATATATATATATATATATATTATTAATATGGAATGCGTGCTCCACGAGAACTTGAAATGTAAATTGTAGTAAACTACACATCACTGCTTAGTTTAATCAGATTGATTACGTTTGGTGGTTTATATAGAAATTGGCCGGATTTGAGAATAAATTAGTAGTTTGTACGCAAGTAGTACTAAATCAATATTCAATTAAGATCAATTCAATCTATATATAGTTGTAACAATTTTAATTCGATTTTACTTACCTCTTTCAACCATAGGGATGTACATCAAAATAGTAGTTGTATGGATAGTTTGAAATAGAGTCTTTCTAACAATTGTCTTGATCAAGATAGTAGTTGTATAGATATTTTAAAATAGGGTTTAGGACATTTGTTAAAGAATAAAAAACGGAAATAATTTAACGTTTCAATGGGTTGAATACATCGTTTTCTAAAATAATGTTACATTTCTCTTTGAAATATTTGTGGTGTAGTTTGAACATACAATATTCCTCAATTTTCAGTATATAGTGTGTATAAACTTCTTAGTTAGACTTTTTCGACAAACAAAAAACAAAATATTTAGGATTAAAGAATAGCTTAGTCTAAAATGGACTAAAACAATAGTTTTAAAAATCACGTGATAATGGAAAATTATTTAATATCCATGCTAGGATTTGATCTTTTCGACTAATCTAATGGATAAGACAAATTGTCAAATATCGTATCAACATAATTAAGATCAAATGGTCGCAACAAAATATTTAGCTTATCTCATAGAATTAAAGAAATAAGAGAAAAATATAATCTCCAACTTACATAGAATAATTGAAATGTTTGCTCCATTTTAATAAGATCATCTTTTCTCGTAGTTGACATATATGAATAATTTAAAATTGATTAACTTTAACTAGATTCATAACATGCATCGACAATGTACATTTTGAATGTTCAAGTTATGACAGCCATGACTTTTAATCTCTACGCTCACAATATTGTCTATTATATTTTGTTAAAAAGATATTTTTTTTCCATGTACATAAATTGAGTTTGTGTCTCAAGAAAACAATTTTTGATATAGCAGACCCACTTTTTATATAATTTCAACTTTAAGTGAGTTAGGTTTGAAGGCTTACTGGAGATGATAAAGCATATAGAATTATGCAATTTTTGTTTTTGTGAGCTTAGCTTGGTTGATAAGGACAATGCATAATATATGCAAGGTTAGGGGTTCAAACCCCGGCCACCACCAGATTAAAAAAAAAGCTTAGAGAATTATCATATATGCGATTATATATTATTATTCAACAAGATTTTTACATTAACAACATAATTCAAACCTAAATTCTTGAAGATTGTTGAATCCTTACTGACAGACAACTACCAACCCGGATCCACGCAAATCCAAAATTAAATATACTTTTTTGAAGGGAAAATTAAATATATTTATTCATGTCAATTGTATTAATGTCTACATTTTTATATGATGTCTCATAAGTTGTCAACTTTTGATTATTGAAATATCATTATTTTAAAATTTTTAGAAATACTAACGACGCTCGACAATACTCTTCAAAAGTGAAAACTTATGTTCTAGTCTTTATGGCTAAGACAATGATCATATTGATGTCGGTTCATTACAAGTTACATATTTATTTTTCCTTTGTTTTAATCGAATTGACATCAATTAAGTCATTATCTCAACTGTGAAAATGAGTAAGACCATTAACCACTATTATCATTATCAAAAGACGATATCTCAATTGTGCTCCCCCGCTTAAAACGTGGAAATACTTTCAATACATAAGTGATATTTTATTTACTAAATAAAATTTCGTATACATGTAATTAACAAAGAATGGAAACACAAATTATTAAACAAACTTGTACAATATTCAACTCCAAATTCTAAATTGAGAAGAAACAATCCAAAAGGAAGAACAAAACAAGAACTATAAATGAAATGCAAAAACAAATTCAAACACTAGAAGCCTTGGTGAGTGAAGTAATTGTAACAGCAGCACCAAAAGCATTATTTTTAGTCTCATTCTCAAAAGTATCATAACGCAAGAAAAACTCCACCAAAAACAATCTACACAAAAGAACAACTAGATTCTTCCCAGGACATTGTTTATTCCCCACAGAAGGCTCTTCTGTTTCTTTCCCATTAGACCACAAAACATACTTCAACAACTTATCACCTTCACCGACAAACCTCTTCGCCACAAAAACCTCAGGATCGTCGAAAACCCTAGAATCTTTTGTGGCGAAAGGTTGATATCCGAATATCATCTCACCCTTTTTAATCTCAAAAGCCGCGTCGTGGCTCTTCACAATTAAATCTTCTCTTGCTTTTGCATATTGATAAGGCACAGCAGGTTCAATTCGCATGGCTTCATAGACAACTGATTTAACTAACGGCATTTTTTCCAACGACTGAATTGTTACCCCGCCTTCATGTTTTACCACGGTTCTTATCTCGTTCGCGAGTTCTTTGTGTAGCTCTTCGCCGCACGAACCTAACCATTTGAAGAGGATTGGGAATTGATTCTTTAGGCCACCGTATGCGTTGAAGCCGGCTGTGAAAATGATATTGTGGCAGGCTTCGCTTCTTTTTAAACCGGCTTTTTCTGCTTCTTTTAACATTGTTGTAGCTGAAGTAGAAAATGCTTCATAGAGCTTCTTGTAAGAGGACCTGGCCGTAACAATTTAATGTTAGGGATACACTAACATTATACAACGCTCAAAGTTTTATCTTATCATTGAAAAAATGAGTGAATGTTCAAATAAATCCTTAAAATAATTAGGTTTTTATTTTCATGAATCTAAATTTTCCGCTGGAATCATGAGATTCTTCCTAGACATCATTATTATGTTTGAGTAAAATACTAATCCAGTGACAATTATAAATTATCAGAGTTTGCACATGATTTTGATCTTGATTAAGGATTTCACTAGAAAGTTTGCAAGAATCTGAATAACAATAAAAAGAATTACATCAAGAGTTATCCATAATTATAGAAACAACAAAAATATGTACACATATTTTTAAATACATTTTTTTTCCTAAAAAAGAACAATTAATTTCTGAATGAAAGAAAAAGATGTGAACTTTTATCTTGAAATTCTTAAAAAAACTTTTATCTTGAAATAATATGTTTTTTTTTAAGAAAAAAAAAAGTACTGTAATAACCATCACATCTTCACCACAATATAGTTTTCATTTTTTTTTCTGCTCGAATTAATATTATGTCCATTGCTTTTTAGTTTTTATTTTTCACTATACTTTTATGATAATAAAAATACATCAACCGTTAATAAAAATAATTTAATAAAATAATCATTCTTTTTCTCGTATTTATCATCTCTTTTTAATTTGTGAAGCAATCAAATGTGACAACTAAAATAGGACGGAGGCTATGATTTATTTGACTAATATTCAAGTATATGATCTCAATAATGTTATAATATTAATTTTATCAATAATTGGTACTTTTTTTTTCAAGTTTGTCTATATGATAATTATTTCATCATAATTAATGCTGTCAATACATAAAAATCTAAAGTAAAAAAAATTAGAAAATAGACAAGAGTTTACCAAAAAGATTCCTATGTTTAAGGGTGTGGTATGAATCTCACCTTATTAAACAAGCAGGAAAGGGCACCGTACGTAGCAAGATATCTTCAAGATAATTGAAAATCTTAGGAGGACCTAAAGTTGCAAGTGGAGCAAGTTGAAAGAGTAACCAAGTGTCAAACATTTTAGGACCTTGATCACCAAGGACAGTTTCAGAAGGGTTCTTATTATCACAAAAGAGCTTAAACATGAAGTTAAACGAAGCCACACTCACCATAGAGTTAAAATCTGCTTTACCACTTTTACCAGAAAGCCCATCTTCAATCTCATTAAAACCATCAGAAAGTATAGTCTTAAAGAGAGGGATAAAAGAGTCTTTTCTTAATAAAAGAGTATTAAGATAGAAACCTTTGATAAGTGCATGGTTTGGTTCAGTTGTGTCTAGGTAAGCACATACACGGTAACCACCGGTGAATTTTGTCGACGGCATGAAAGTGCCGTCGAGGACGTTGAGTTTTTCGACTTTTTTGTTGTCGAAGAGGATCGGGAAAGATGCGGCGTCTAAGAGTGCTATGACTCTTGGGTTTGAGGAAATGAAGGGACCTGGTGGCATGTTCGTTCTAAAGATTGTTGAGTTGTATTTTTGGATTCTTGTTGAGAAGAATTTGTCTCTTCCTTGGTTGTAGAAGTAGTCGTGTCGGTCGAAGATCGGTCCGATGAAAGGGAGGCCATAGCTGCCTGGGATTTGTTTTAGTGGGAGCTCTTTGTTGATGGAAGATTGTTCTTGTTTTGAAGATGCCATGGTTGATGAAACTCTTGATATTTTTTATGGGTTAAATGGTTTGGTTATGACTTATGGTATAATTGTTTTTTATAGAGTGAGGTAACTTGCACTAGTAGGAGCAATGATTTGTGATTTTTGTTTCTGTCCTTTAAAAAAAAGAAGAAGGAATGATTTGTGTTTTGAGGTACATTATATAAACAATTATTTTTTAACGATCTACAAGACAACTAAAGATATATGTGACAACGTGTGATGATGGTGTTGTTGTAAGTAATCCGTCTATCTCAAAATAATAGTGGTTTAAAGTTTGTGTACGATTTTTAAGAAAATAATTAATTGTGTTAATTCTAATGAAGAAAAAAAAATCACCATGAAGAATTGTATTACTCTTTTTTTTATTTATAGATGACTTTTTTTTTAAAAAGATTGTATACAGATGACTTGGGGCCCATTTGTTTTAGATTTAAAAAAAATGGATTTTCCTTTGTATTTTTAAAAATGGATTTTTTTTAAATTTACTCAAAAATGGTAAAAGTTATTTCAAACTCATTTGTTATAAGTTAAAAAAGAGATTTTGATATTCACTAACTTTAATATTCATAGTTCAAGATTTTACTTAGTAAAAATCACATATTTTTTCAAAATAAAATCTTTCAAAAATGATTTTTATGAAAAGCTATTTGAAATAGCTTTTTTTTTAGAGATTTTTTCAAAATTTTAGTATCCAAAAAAAATTATAACCAAATAATGAAATACTTAGAATGACATTTTAAGATAAACTATTCAAACCGATTTTTAATTTGAAGCTTTTCTTGAAAATTTCTTTGTTAAAAAATTATAACAAAAACACATTACACTACCAAAATCTATTTAAAAAAAAACTATAACAAACGGGGCATTTGATTTTCTTATTATTGTTTTTATTACTGTTTTTTTCCTTCCTATAATGCATATAATTCTGAGACAGAGAGATCGAATATTATAATAGACGTGATTGAACTGTTTTTTGTTTTAATGGAACGTGATTGTAATTCTTGAACAAAAAAATGGAAAGAACGTGATTGTAATTGTATAATCGAGAGGGAATTGGCCCTTTCCTTCATGTAATGTGTTGTGTATTCATTGCAATTTCCAAGGTGGGGAAAATTTGTCAATTAATATAATTGTGGAAAATGATATTCATGTGTTGTCATGATGTGGGGTAGAAGATTACAACGACAAAGTACTGGGTTGTGTGCTATTGAGGAATCTTTCATTGAACATTAGCTAGTCAACAATACCCCTAGATATTTAGGACCATTTGTTAGTATTTCTTTCACTTCTTTATATATGTAAATTGTAAAGAGTGTTAACAAGAGATGGTCCGATAATATGTTTATAAGTAGGGACAATCATTATCTCATAAACTCATTTTGTAAGTTGTGTTAAGTTCAACCACGATTTCTAAAATGATATCAGAGTCCCTTCAAGATCTATTGGGTTACATACCATCATGTTTCTGCTATCGAACTACCCATCATTTATATCCATGAATCAAGCCCAATAGGGTTGGTTGCAAGAGGGTGTGTGTTAGGAGTCTTACAATGGATAGGAGATGAGCTGACAATATGCTTATAAGTGGGGGCAATCATCACTTCACAAACTGATTTTATGGAGTTGTGTTAGGCTCAACTACAATTTTTATTACATCACTCATTTTATATCTTTCTCTCTTAAAATGACCACCAACTATTTTTCTTTTAAGTATTTGATGGGCTGCTGATTTGATGAGATTGGATTACATGTCACTTTCAAATATCTCTACCTTGATTTTTGTTGTTTTTTAGTAATTTTTTTATGATTAATATATCATTGACGAAACAAACGATTTTCCCGTTCAAATCATGTCTAATTTTTTTTTTATTTTTTATGAAACATGTCCAATTATATTAATTCAATGTGACACTACTGTAAATATATCACTACTGCTGTGGATTATAGTATTATGCCCCCATCTCCCTTCACAATTGAGGAATTTAGAGTTGATATTTTTATATGAAACAAAACAAATGCCGACGACCGTCCTTCAAGTAACGCCAACTTATTTCACGAGCATCTTTACTCTACCTTCCTCTTTGTCTGATGAGATTGAAAAAATGATGAATTATTTTTTGTTGGGCCATTCAGGTTCACAAATAAAAGCATACATTGGTTATGCATGGGATAAACATTTTATGCATATAACTGATTGAAGCATGAACTTCAAAAATTTATCACATTTCAGTCTTGCTATGGTTGGGAAACACGGTTGGCATATCATGTCTTATCCTAATTTGCTGTCAATGGAGCATTGGAAATGGAAGTATTCCACTTTTAATTTTAGTGAAAATTGGCTCTATGATACTACACATATATTGTCTAACTTTATATGTCGTTTTCAAATTTCAATCATGTATTAATTTGATATTTTTATTATACATTTATTATCGGTTACTGTATCTTTTTTGTGTGTGAACTAGTTATCCTCTACCTACAACTGCAAAGACTAATTCTTTGAACCGAATAGGATATAATATGTAACAAAACTCGTTTAATTCGTCTAATTTTCTTTATCATATTAACAACTTTGGTCTAAAAGTTTATAATTTTGAGATAAAGGGATTGAGTACTAGAATAGACATGATTGTACGTAATTGTATTATTATCAAGAGGGAATTGGTCCCTTCCTCATGTCATGCGTGAATTCCGTACAGTTTGCAAGGTGGGGAAAATTTGTTAATTACTATAATTGTGGAAAATGATATGCATGTGTTGTCATGATCTCGGTTCGAATATGAGTAACAGCTAAAGAGTACAACATGGATCACATGTGACTTTCAAATGTTTTTAACTTTATATGTTCCTTTCAGAAACGAAAAAGAGAACTATGTGTTTTTTGTTTTTCAGTGAATTTTTTGTCATTAATTATATCATTGATTAATGAAATGATTTTCCGGCTTAAATCATGTCTAGTTTTTTTTAAGAGAGAGAATAATATGATAAATGCAATAGAAAGATAGTTTACCAGCTATATTAGTCTCTGCGGCCATACACAAAGTTGTGTGGGCATCTGCGGCCACAAAACTTAGTTTACCAGCTATATTAAGTGAGATAGCTCTGATAAAAAATATAGGTTTATATGCATGTTTGGTTCCTTATATTTATTTTAGGTTTTAAGTTGGTCACTTATGTTTTAAAAGTTTCAAATTAGTCTCTTATGTTTTAAAAGTTTTAATTTGATTCAAAACGTTACTCAAATTGAAATAAGTTAGTCAATTATGTCACTTGACCATTTAAAGATTCGGGTTGACAATATGAGTTGTAGAATTTAACTTATTTTAAAAAATCAGTTTTAAAACTTTTTTTTAATTTTTTTGTTTTATTAAACTCAATATCATGTCGCAGAAGGGACTAACTTATTCCAATGTGTGTATCGTAAGGGACCAACTTAAAATCTTTAAAACGTAAGAGATCAACTTAAAACTTTTAAAACATAAAAGACCAACTTAAAACCTAAAATGAACATGAGGAATTAAACATACAATTAAATCAAAAATATAACATCCACACAATTGAGCTCATTCTTTTTATACTTATATATATATATATATATATATATATATATATATATATATATATATATATATAAGTAAATTACACTCTCCTCCTCTCAAAGATGCTTGAATTATACTTCCCTCCCCTCTTATGTTAAAATATACACTCCCCTCCCCTTTTTTTCAAAACACATTATAAAATATTTCACTCCCCTCCCCTAATAGAAGCTGGAATTACATTCCCCTCCCCTCTTATGTTAAAATCTACACTTTACTCCCTCACTATTTTTTTTTTTAAAATTTCTAATAGTCTAGCAAAAAAATAATAATCTAACACACTTCGAAAAAATAGTATTGCTGATCTATTTTAATATATTCAAAATTTGAATACACATTTTTCGCTATTTTTGATTCAAAATTTCATGAACATATAGTTTTAAACCGAATTATAAAATACAAAACAACCCAAAAATAAAATTAAAGTATGCGAAAAATTACTAAAAACATTTAAGTATGGTTATTTAAAATTTAATTTTACACTCTTAATTATAAAATTAATAGCAAAATATTTAAATTCAATTATCATTGACATTTAAATTATAAGAAAATGAATTTATTTTTTTAAAATGGTGGTTCAAAATTAATATATACCATAAAAATATTTATTTATGCTAAAATAGATTAAATTGTAGTGCATATTTAATTATTAAGGGAGAGTGTTGTAATTCAAGCATCTTATAGGGGAGGGGAATGTAAACTTTACTTTTTAAGGGAGGAGAGTGTAATTCAAGGATCTTTGAGGGGAGGGGAGTGTAATTTACTCTATATATATAATGGCTCATAGTAATTAATAATTCTAGTAGGTTATACACCCTTGATGTTTTTTCTATTTCTAAGGTAAAACTTAAACTAATTACATATAGAGAGCTCCCGTGACTCATACCTTTCTACTTACAACATGAATTTTTGGTGAATCATTGTCTCATCCCATTGTAGTCTTGCAAAGTTAATTAATATCACCAAAGTATATCATATGTGGTCACAAAGTTCTTTGGTTGATTATCTTAATAAATGGTTATAATGGATCAATACTTAATTAATATCATAAGAAATTCTAACGATGGTCGGCATTACTATTTAGAAATAGAGGTAGTGGCGATGCCTTAATATGAGGGTTTTACAAATTGAAAAAAAAAAAGTCAAAGCGTAAATTAGAGAAAGTTTCTAACAAGTTCAATTGTTCTAACAATTGGATGGTTGATAACTTCAAGAGTTAAATAATATCATTTTTAAAAAATGACAAGTCGTAGAAAATAATTGTGAGGTATATTTCAGCTTTAAAAAAAAGAAATGTAATATAAATTTAATGCTACAATCTATATATGATGTCTTCACCATTCAAAATTTCTAATTCCACTACATTGCAACATATATCATCGTTCTTATATTAATTCAATGTGACACTAGTGATAAATATTTGAGTTTAATTTTTAAATATTTAGTTGGGGATTTATATTTAGCTGGTTCCAGGTTGTAGGATATTATTAGTGCTTTCTTTTATTAATTCATTGTTTGGAACTTGAATAGTTTAGCTAGATTCCAGGACTAGCACACCTCCTAAGAAGATAAAGAAAGAGAATGATGCTAAATTATTGTTCGTTTCATCATTTGAGATTATATGATCAGTATATAAAGAAAGCGTTTTACAAGATTGCAATAACAGAATACAAATACTGAGATAAGATTTTTGTTATTTTATTTCTATTTATGCCCTAGTACTAACACAATTTAGCTATTCATTCCCTTGCTGCAATTTCCTAGACTCTTGGGTGATGTGGCACTCCTTTGAATGTGGTGGTGTCATTCTCCAAGTATTCGGGTTATTGATTCTCCTTTTGGGATTTTCCTTAGTGGACTCTAATGTCTAGACCAATTCCTTGCTATTAGTCTTTGTCCTAACATCCCTTATGCCATCGAAAACCACATTGTCCTCAAGGTGATACTTAGCCTTCAGTTGCTCCCAGTCCTTCTAGGTTGTGTCATCAGGAGATAATCCTTCATGCTGAACCAGTACATCCCAGTCTGGCTCAACTAATTTATTCCAACGTGTGTTATGTATTACCAGAGGTTAGGTTCATGAGTGACAACATGCAATGTTTCAAGAATAGTAATCTGTTCCGCATCACCATGGAATGGCTTTAGCACAAAACAATGAAATACTAGTGAATGTGCGACTCATCCGGTAACTTCGATTTGTAAGCGACCATGCCAATCTACACTAATATCTTAAAGGGTAAAAACAAAACGCTTGACCAATTTTGAATAAGGTGGTCTTTTGACTATGATTTAACGATGAATCCCCAACATGAAACTGAACATCTTACATCTCTACGATGTGTGTCAGCTGACAATTCCATGGCCTATTATGCCTTAAGGAGTTTCTTTTTCAAGCCAGCAAGCATCATTTCTCTTTTCCCCAGAAAAGTATCCACCCTTTCCTCAAGTGAGGACCCCTTCCAAATATTAAGGAATTATGGGGGGAGACTTCCCAAATGTCACCTCAAATGGTGTCTTCCTAATGTAAAATGTCGTCAAATGTTGTATGACCATTCATGCCACATAGGATATTTTCCCCACGAGTTAGGTTTACCATGAATAAACGTCCATTTCCATAAAAAGAATAGCAACCTCGTGCATAGTGTGTAATATACTAAACCGCTTTAATTATTACCGACTGACCTAACACGAGTCTTTTCAGCATGTTTTTGTCCTCACTCGCGTATTTTCTGGGACATTTTTCATAAGGTCACTCATCCAAAGACTACTCCAAGTCAAGCACACTTAACTGCGGAGTTCTTAAGGAATGAGCAACCGAAAAGAAGATACATCTTGTTGGTGTAGGTAGTACCAAACAGTTCTTATAAGCTTTCCTTCAACTATGCAGTCCCACAGATCTTGTTGATATATGTAGTACCAAACAGTTCTTATAAGCTTTCCTTCAACTATGCAGTCCCACACCTGCACAACCTTAGGATCCCTCTAATTCTGATGTGGATTCATTTTGCCTAGAAGCTTCCAGGAGCCGCTCATTGTCATGCTTTGTGCATCAACGACCACTCCTGATAAGTGCCAGAAGTAGTAATTCTAATGAAGATTTATAGCACTTTTGTAACTTGTTTTGCAAGTTATTAAGGAAAAAGCTGAGAGATAATTGATTTTAATCGTTTTATGCTTTACCTATCTTACTCTACCTAATTTT
>Ga0228711_1011488_pt1 | contig 11219 bp, 5 predicted proteins | sample MedpolnodulmetaG_2_FD_177996 | JGI IMG/M metagenome (GOLD analysis project Ga0228711, IMG submission 177996) | Root nodule microbial communities from Medicago polymorpha collected in Santa Monica, California, United States - brown nodules | ecosystem: Host-associated > Plants > Roots > Nodule...
AACTAAAGAGAAATAAATATAAAAAAAAAAAAAATAGATTTTATAAATAAAAATATATACCCAATTTGGTAAGAATACAATCCCCTCGTCAGCAGTAAATTCTAGGACTCCACAGTGAGTAGTTCTTTCAGCAGAAGTATTTCTCAGTTCAAATAACATTGGATATTCTATGTTCAAACGTGCTGAAAGATTTTAACAAGAGTACTAATTTAGCATGGAAGGAAAAAATAATCAAATTATTATTGAAACCTAAATTACAAATATAAACTTACCAAGGCGATCTAGAGCGGAAGAGGGCATGATAACTGAAAGGAAAAAGAATTTGCATTAGCTATCAAAATTTCATAATGTTTGATACCAAAAATACAATGTTACCATGTAAAGTGTTAGTGCACTTACTTTTATCACCGTTTTCCAGAATTGGCTGCAAAAAAAGAAAAATCAGAAGTAAGAATTGGTATTGAATTCTGAGGTTAGAAATAGCATCTACACATTAGATTGAAGATGTGTATGGTGTACGACTAAGTTTGTGACTGATTGACACAGACACATACTGTTACATCAAATCACTTTCATTTTCTTAAATTATTTTATTAGTATCTATCTGTCAATATCAGTCTCATATTCGGTGTATATATGTGTCGGTACTTCATAGGTTGGGAGTCACATAAACCCACTTGGGTTGATCTGGTGTTGTTGGCTTAAGACCTAGAGTGTGCTCCTCTCAAAGTCTTATGTTCGATTCTCTTCTGTGTTAATTTAGGTGGACTAGTTTAATTCCTTAAAAAATAAAATAAAAATTGGGAGTCACATACAAAGTGATATGAATGTCTGATATAAATAAAATAAAAAAGTTGTCTACCCAATTTGTGTGCATATAAATAATGTTCAAACATTAGAGTTATAAATCAAAATTATATGAATGTCTGATATGTAACTGTAATGGGTTTTGCCAAAGATGTAACAGTATTGCAATTTGTTTGTTTTCTTGGTGAGTAGTGATTGATTGTCGGTGTAAAACAATTTTACACTGTGCATAAGAATTAAATTGGGTTAGAGAAGTTAGATATGCATTAGGTGACATACCCTATTCAGAGATGAGACAGAGAAACAACTGTAAACATGTTCAAAGATCTCGTTGTGTCTCCACTGATACTCATGAATATCATCATTCCACCCATGATGATCCTCGGACAAATCTTGATTCCACTCACCCTCAGTTGAAACCTCATCAGTTGAAGCTTCACTCAACTGATCCTCATAACGATCATCATCCTCATCCTCATCCGATTCATCTTCAAGTGAATCATCACTTAACATATCCTCGTCCTCATTCTCCTGATGCTCAGTTGAATCTTCATTCGACTGATCCTCATGCAAATCCTCATTCTTCTGATCCTCATCTGAATTCTACAACAAAAAAGTTATCGCGAACAAATCATAATATCATAACCATAATAAACAACATAGAGCAATTCTATTTCTAGATAGAACAACTACATAATAGTTTAACAAGCGATAATGCACATAATTTCATTAAAATCTGGAGAGATCAATATTCAATTTTCTGTTTATAAAACAACAACTAAGCATTGAAATTCAAAAATAAAAAGATAAATCTAACATACCATATTTAATGAGCCTTTGAGACTGTATAATAACCGATTATATTTCTGCACAACAATAAAAATAAACAAATAAGCAAAGGCGTGAAGTTTGTACTAAAACATAAAATAAAAATCAAAGTAGTGATGTTTAAAGTAACATAGGTAAGACTCTCGTAAAACTAAACATGAGGTTAACCTGTCACTAATCTCGACTTCTCTCAGAAATAATTAATACCTTTCGTAAAATATTGAAAGCTTGTCACAAAGGAGTTGATTTTTGGTCGGACCTCCTATGCTTCCAGTGCATAATCGATTGGCGGTGGGTTGCAGTAAGGGTTTGCGGCTGTTGATATTTTTAGGGTTTCGATTTGAGTGGGAAGTCTGGATAAACTAGGTTTATTCAAAAGTTGCGGGCCTGGGTTGATTATTACTGATTTCATTTCCTAATTTTTTTTGAAGAAGAAGATTTGGTTTTCTAATTTAACAACCAAATTAAAATATTTCCAATAATTTAGGTTTTTTCGTTTTTTTTTTTGTAATCTATCTATCTTTTTTTTAGTAGATAGACGAAATGGCATCCGGCCTAACAATTTCGGCATTTTGCCAGTTGATCTAAGACTTTTGGATATATATGATTAGTACTCTCAAAAAAACAAATGACTAGTAAAAAAACTGGTGCGCATCCTCGTGAGCTTAACTCAGTTGATAATGCATAGTATATGCAAGGTTGAGGATTCAAACTCCGGCCACCACCGGAAGAAAAAAAACTAAAAAAACTAGTGCATTCGCCAGTTGTGGATTTCTTTTTGGCTAAATTACAACATAAGTCGTTTAAGTTATTTAATTGTAATAAATTGGTCTTTCTCATACCACTTACGTCTTTTAAGTTATTTAATTGTGACAAGTTAATCCTTTAAGTATTTTTCGTAACGCTTAGGTCCTTTATGTTATTTAATTGTAACTTTTAGGTGCTAAATTATTACAGTTAAATAACTCAAAGGACCTAATTGGTACGAAAAAAAACTTAAAGACCAATTTGTTACAATTAATTAACATAAATGACCTAAGTAGTACAAAAAAATCTTAAAGAACAGATTTATTATAATTAAATAACTTAAATGACTCATGGTGTAATTTAGTCTTTCTTTTTTTACTAAAAAGAATTATATTCATTCATTCAATTCGAGAGAATACATCGATACAGTAAAAATTCGCTAAAAAAAGGATGAATCTACGAATAAACTCACGTCTTCCATGTTAATAGTATAAAATGACAAAGTATAAGAGTTTACAAGTATGAATGTATTTAAGTCTCTGGAATAGTCATGGTTTTATAGTTTCAAGCTTCAAATATGTCGCACCATGTAAGTGAAATTTGAGAGTCAGATAGATCAGGCGGTATTTTGGAGAATCTTTATTTTACAAGGACGGAATTTAAACAAATTTTTTTATAAAGGGAAACCGGAAATGGCCTATATTGCAGGGATAAAATACTATTAACCCAAAATAGCATAAGTTAGTGTAGGCAGTGACAAAGCTATAGCAAAATTTTACGTTGGGCTCAAATTTAAAGAAAAATATATATTTTTTTAAATCAACATATTAAATCTAAAGATAAAATTTAATTTTAGTCCAATAAATTATAACTTTTTAGGTTTATTCACTACAAAAAATTAATAAGTTTTTGTCTAAAAAATGAGTGTTTTTAGTCATGCATTTAATCTCGATAACAACAAATTAAGAACTAAAATTAAAAAAAAATTAGGAACTTAACTTAAAAATAGAGAGTCTTCTATAGACTAAAACCAAATTTAATCATAAACTTAATCAATATGTTAAAAAAACACAATAATTTTTATTTACATGAAATGTAAATTAAAGCAATATCAAAGAAAATAAAAATTGCAAAAAAACTATTTAGAAAAGTCGGGCACAACGTGTTTTAGAAAGTCAATTTTATTCATAATTGATTTTTTTTGAAGAAATTATATTAGCCCACCTAAATTGACACTAGAGGGAATCGAACCTGAGACCTCAAGGAGGAGCACACTCCCAGATCCTAAGCCAATACCATTAGGTCAACCCAAGTGGGTTATTTTATTCATAATTGATTGTATACTAAATAGATTAATAGTCTTTTTCAACGTAAACAAATGAGTTATTTGCAAGAAAATCAATATACGTTTAATTTTTTTTGACTATTGTTTTGACAACTTTTATTCAAAAAAATTTCTATACAAATAAATCTATCAATCATGTAGTAATTTTCTTATTTATGCTAATTTTTAACAAATAAACTTATTTGGGGTGGCTAAATATTATCTATTTGGGGTAGGTAAAAATAAAAATATACCAACTCATTCAAGAAAAAATATATTTTTTAGGGTAGCCTCGGCTACCTCATGCATTTGAAGGGATACACATGTGAGTGTGGGAAACAAAAATACAATAAGGTGTAAAGAAAAGGGGCTCGGAGCACAAAGAAAAATAAAAAGAGGCTCTTTTCAAGTAAGGTGATGGTGATTCACACCCACTCTCAACCCAAGTGAGGATTGAGTACACTTAGAAGAACAGGGTTGTCTGTCAAAGTAAAGTGATGGTGATTCACACCCACTCTCACCCAAATATAGGTGGGTGGTTCTTAAGAATGAAGCTTCTTTACTATAACAAACTAGTGTATACCCGTGTGATGCACGGAAGCACGAATGTTTATACTTATAAAATTTTATTTGTAATTTGTAAGTACATGTTATATTTATAAAATTTTATTTGTGATGTTTAATGTAAAAATATCATATAGAATCAAAATTAAACAATGTACACCAATTTTTTCTTATTAGAAAAATTAAACATCGTACATATGTGTCTACCGAAATCAAACATCGTAAATCTACGATCTCTACTCAGCCTATTTTCCACTTGACGTAGATTGATGGAGTATTAACATCTTCCAACTATCCTATACAAAATAATTAAATAAAAATTAAACGAAACATTGAATTTCTTTTGGGTTGGACCCACAAACTTAGTTGATTTATAGTAGCCTAAATATTTCTTCAATCAAGCACTAAATAGAACATTGATATTATTTCAGCAAAAGACTGGTCTAAAAGCACAACCAACACCAGACTATGAAGATAGGACTCCAAAGTTTAGCTAAAAAAAACATGTTCACATTAAACAATTCTAATTAATACAATGAATAGAGAAAAGTGTATATGTAAATACAATAAGAATGCTAATAAAAAATTAAAATAACCTTCCCTGATATCCACATTCTTATAGACCTAAGGACCACTTAAAAAACTCACTGAAATTAAAAAATAATTGTATCCATTGCTCAACCTCTTAAGGATAATGCTATAACCTTGCAACCACTTCTCAAGTAGTTCCAGGGATGAACATAAAGGCAGGAATATGCTATAACCTTGTAACCACTTCTCTGCCCTTGGCTTGCACACCATATTACCTACAGATCGCACCATAAATGAAACATTACAATTCAAATTTCAATGATTGTTAAACACGGTAGAACTCAGGCATAGTTATTAAAAAGAATCTAAAGTCATAGATGAGAACCATACCTCAAGATTACTTCCATAAGGAAATGATGTGAAAGCATTAACTCAACGATGTGATCACAAACACAAAGAAGCCAATATACTTCTCTCAACCAAATTGCTTTATTTTCCAAAGGTAGACCTTTTTGTCTCCAGACCTTTATGAAACTAAAAAATAAATCAGTCAAAATCTGATTGTGACTATAAAAATAGTGCATGTAAAATCAATAAAAAGAAAAGCTAACTACCAATTCAAAGTAGAGCTCTAATGTAGTATCATCTTAGAACAGACAATAATAACAACAATCTGTATACAAACTCTACCAAAAATCAACTTTAGTATTAGAATAAAAATTGAAAAAGAAATATATGTAAACAATGGTTATAGCAATGGTGTTCAAGAAGAGTTCTCATCAGCATTTGTTTATTTATATTGAAAAGAAAAAAAAAATCATATACTACTCCAAGTAATACAAAAGAGTATTGCAAAAGAAACAAAACAATAGTACCTCAAGTATATTTGCATAGAACCCATACCTTATTCCAAATATCTACATAGGAAGATACATCAGATTTCAGTTAAGATGCGTCCCAAAAAATTAAAGAAATCAGAATCAATATTCAACACCAAAAATAACAATAACTAATAAAAAAATAGAAACATAAATGATTCTGGTCTAGATTTGTAGATCTTTTTTATGTCCCTAGTCAGTCCCTGCTCACAATTTTCTTAGTGAGACAAATATTCATGCACGCAAATCTGCAGCGGAGAAGTAAGAAAACAAAAAAAAGAGTTGGTCAGAGTAAGAACAAAAGTGAGTGAAGGGACAAATAGAAATAGAAAGGGTGAGAAGAAAAGAAAAGAAAAATATAAAGATGATTTAAAAATATTGGAAAGCACAATAGCCATTTGCCCATTGGAGATATCTTGTTCCAAAATTAATTTACATGCTAGAGAATAAAAAAACTGGAGTTCCTAGAAGAAAAGAATACGGCAGATGATGGGGGAGTGAAACTTTGAGGCAAAAATAAATTGGGGAGTGAAAATGTGATGAGGCAAAAATTAGAGTTCCTAGAAATTAAAGTTCCAAGACATATTAACACACACGTAGAATGATTGCCCTTCCAATATCCAAACAATTAAAAAAAAAAACAGTAATCATAATTAAAATGAAAAATAGATTAAGGAAATTATAAGGGAAAACTTACTAATAATAGGAAGAATAGAAAAGATAAGGCTAAAACGTACTTTTTGCCCATTAAGTTTGCAAAAGTTGCAATTTTGGCCCCCTATTAAAAAAAATGGCAAAAGTGACCCCCCATGTCTACCCCTTTTGCAAAACGTCAATTTTGACTTGGTCAACCGTATGTGGCATGCCAACTGTGTATTTTTTGAATGAAAAAAAAAAGCCACACGTGTATATTTTAAATAAAAAATAAATAAATAAAGGATTAATTGGAGGAGCACGTGACATTCATCTTCTTCATCCATTTCTTAAAAAAATTGCAGAATATTCATCTTCTTCATACCTAAACATTCAAACCCAAAAAATTCTTCAACACAAAAAGCTTTGAGAAAACAAAATCTGAAAATAGAAAATTTGAAGGCAAAACAGTAACAACCAATAAATCAATTCCTAGACAAATCCAGCAACAACAAACCAAAAACCAATTAACCCATCAATTTACAAGAAAAACCTAGAATAAAGGGTTAGAAATAAATTACAAATGATTCAGGAAAAATTACAATGAATTTCTAGATGTGAGTTAATTACAATGGATTCACGAAAAACTACAAGAATGAAAAACCTTTGTTTTAAATTAAAATAAGAGAAGCATAGGTTTCTGATTTTAGTTTTGGTTGCTGCAAACATTCAACAGATATTTCCGGCATGCAGTGACGTTTTCCTGTGCAGTGGTCGCCAGAGCAAGGTTATCCAAACATGATTTTTTTTTTTGTGGGTTTTGTAGGAAATATAAAGGAAAGTACTTTTATGGTGGAAATTTTTCGAAAAACGTTTCATGGTAATCAAGATCTAACGATGAAGGTGGCGGTTTGAAAACTCAAAAAATATCTCCAATAGAAAAACAAATTTAAAGATAAGATAGAGAAAGAATAGATGATGAGTATTATGTATTTGGTTTGACAAAGGGTGGTTGGAAGCACCATGGTAAATGGTAAGGAAGAATGGCCGAAAAAAGGGGGAGAGGGGGGCGGCAGAGTTAAGAAAAGGGAGAGGAAGAAAGAACGGGAAGGAAAAGAAAGAAGAGAGAATAGACACTCTCACACTCATGTGTCATTCCCTTATTTTTTTAATTTAAAATAAACACATGGCTTTTTCTTTTACTTTTTAATTAAAAAATACACAGTTGGCATGCCACATATGGTTGACCAAGTCAAAATTGACGTTTTGCAAAAGGGGTAGACATGGGGGGTCACTTTTGCCATTTTTTTTAATAGGGGGCCAAAATTGCAACTTTTGCAAACTTAAGGGGCAAAAAGTGTGTTTTAGCCAAAAGATAAACACTTTAATTACATGACAAATGTCATACTTGCCATAATACTAAGTTTGCTTTATTATTATCTAATATATATATATATATATACACACACACACACACTATCTAAGATGTTGTTTAATAACAAGATTATGATTTTTCTTTAAGGTGTTGTTTACGCAGGAGCAATAAAAGGTTGGACCGCACACACACATGATTCCAGTGTGTGGAATAATCCAAGTAAGTTGTGGAATAATCCAAGTAAGTTGTTAGGGGATGAATAGAGTTTACTTGAGTAACTATACATGAGGTCAAGCCTACTAAAGAAATACCAAATTGCATGACTACTATGAAGTGCTAGAAATTAGGAACTATTTTAGATTAATGCTTAAGTTGCATCACTTGAGGATGAGCAATGTTCAAGTTTTGGGGGTGTGATAACCAGAAATTTTGTAGGTTATTACATTGCATTTATCCCCCATAATCCATTACAAATTGAGTGATTGCATGAATGATGACAGGTCATCTTACGTTATTCTTAGCATGTATTTCAGTTTATTTTAGTAGGAAATAACAGCAAAAAGGAGGAGTATTAGAATGATTGCCTATGATTTCAGGACTTTTGTAATGTTTTCTATATTTGAGTCTGTAAATCTAGTTTTCCCGAAACATAACAATTTTAGGGGGGTTTTGAAGTAATTCACGAAGAAATCATGCAAATTGGCAAATCAAGAACAACCGAAGAATTATGAAGATTCAAGAAACAAGAATGAAGATTCAAGAGGCCTCAGAAGACTTACAAGTGGGAGGAATTCTGTTCTCAAAGTATCGAGGCAAGTTATTTGAAGACGAAGACCTAAAAACGATAGAAAATCGAAGATTGGGCCCGGAAGAAAGGCAGAATGCGCCTAGGGCATCGAAAAAACGCCTATGGCATGAAAACACATTGCATGCGCCTAGGGAATTTCCCATGCGCCTAGGGCATGCATCGAGGAATGCACTATGCGCCCCGTGCATCTGTCATGCGCCCCATGCATGCAAAAAGTTGGGGCGCAACTTTCTTTTCCTGCTTTCGCTTTGTGTAAAGCCCGCACTTTTAACCCAAACCCAGGTAGAAACTCTCACCGTAAATACCAGCATTCCTCATTCAGAATTTCTCGTTAAGAACTGGAGCAGTTCAAGAGGAAGGCAACTTTGGAGCTTCGGGAGTGTTTTTATCTTCTCCTTGATTTTCTAGGGTATGTTTTTATCTTTAGTAATTTGTTTTTAGTTACCATGTATAACTAAATCTTTTTAGGTTAGAGTTCTAAGATGAACCTCTGTATATTTTTGTTGGATATTTATTTAATTTAATTTGCCGTTTATTTATTTATTTATGCTTTTGTCCACTATAGCATAGTTTTAAAACTCGGCGCGGACCGGTTGGACCATGAACTGGTGGGTAGGCCGGTTTGAGCCAACGTTTGGATCGGTCATGCAGTTAACTCGGTCAAAACCGGTAAAAACCGGTGACTCGACCGAGTTGTGGGTCAGACCGGTTCTCCATTTTATTTATTTTTTTTTTTGCTTTTAGCTTTACAAAAACGACGTCGTTTTGGATTTTTCAATTAAAAAAAAAGAAAAAACTGGAATTAGAAAGGTCAAAAAGGGTAGAAAGACTTCAAAACCTCACTCCCTCCATTCACTCCTTTGTTTTCATGTTTTTTTAAATTATTATTTTTGGTTGTTGCTAATGACAATAATAATTATATAAATTTAATCCGATTCCATCCGATTAAATTTATAATAATTAGCCTATGAAATTATTATTGTTGGATAGATTTTTTTATTTTACAGGTGTCATTATTTTAGTTTTTAAAGTGACCGAGTCAATCCGATTTAATCCGGTTAAATAACTATATAAATTTAATCTAAGACCGAGTCATCTAACCGAGTCATCCGAGTGATTCCGGTTCAGTCATGCGGTTCGATCAATGACTCAGTGGTTCGACCATTGACCCAGTGACCCAGTACCCTTGCCGAGTCGATGACCGAGCCGAGTTTTAAAACTATGCACTATAGAGTTTTATTAGACTAGAACACCGACCCGTGCGTGGCATGGGTCTTATGAGCTGGAAAACATTCACTAACAATTAAAATGCAATAATTTAAATAATTAAAAAAAACATTACATTATATAATATTGTATGAAATACTAAAATGCAACAAACTGTCGATGTAGTTTGATCATCACCTACATGATATCGTTTATATCAAACATTACGAAATACTTCATCATAAACGACGTTAGATGTAAACAACATTACGAAAGACTTTTGACCCGTGTGTCGCACGGATCTCATCAACTATAATAGAGACCAATAAGTTATATTTTATATTTACATTGATGTTAGATATTATACAGGAAAAAATTGTATTAAAATTAAATATAGTACGATAAACATTCATATTTTTTGAAATGAGGTGCATACAACATTAGTATTATAAATTACGAAATATTTCTCTATATATCACATTTGAAGTTAACACAGTATCTTCATCGATTATCACTATCTTCAACCCTTATCTTCAAACAATTCTTAAAATTGAATACAATGACTATTAAAAACCATAAAGGACAACTATATCTTAATTTGCACAACAGTAATAATGTTACGCACCCCTAAAAAAAATTAATAATGCTATGCATAAATCATAACCAATGCATCAGTATGAAAGGATATATTTTTGGAGTAATTATTTCTAACAAATCTTAATTACATGAACTCTTACCCAACACATCATTCTTACACCTAATCAATTAAAATCAAACACCTCATTAAAATAATAAAAAGAATTAATATCAGAATTTTTTCTCATTATTTTTAATATGTCTCTCTCCTTTTTCCACTTTCTTTAACCAACAAGAACCACCCACCACCATTTATGTTTCCATTTTCTTAATTAAAATCACACTTTTTTTAAGTTAATAACATGTGTCATATTTTTATTGGTTGGGTGTAAAATTAATGTGTTGGGTGAGAGTTGATGCAAGAATATCTCTAACGAAATATAGGAAACTTGTTGAGATAAAAATAGGTTGCTACTTAAAATAATACAGCCACATAAACTAAGTTGCGCCGCCTCTAGTTGTGCCTCAAAATTTATAAAGATGCTCTCTATTCGGGTTTCTCTATTTATTAGGATCTCATTAGGATTTTCCTAATTAATCTTTAGCCTCACTTCAATTGGTATCTTCAAGAACAGGGTGATGTTCACAGAAGTCAAAAAGAAACTTTGCGGGTTGTTACGCAATAATCATTTTAATACATATAACCATCTAATAAGTGGAATGTATTAGAATTTACTTCATTATTTACATCATACCAAAGCCTATATGGCTTATATTGACACACAAAGCAACTGAAAAATGAATAAAAATATCACAGTAAGCTTGCAAGTCCTGTACTTTTGATAAAACTCGATTAGCTTACAATCAACAAAGCCTCGCCAAATATACCTCTCAACCAACAAAATATTCATTTTGATATTGCCTGCCACAACTCGATAACCA
>Ga0228711_1011489_pt1 | contig 11219 bp, 10 predicted proteins | sample MedpolnodulmetaG_2_FD_177996 | JGI IMG/M metagenome (GOLD analysis project Ga0228711, IMG submission 177996) | Root nodule microbial communities from Medicago polymorpha collected in Santa Monica, California, United States - brown nodules | ecosystem: Host-associated > Plants > Roots > Nodule...
GAAAAGCCACTGCGATAATGGTCCAGCTTCAAGACCGATACGCACAAGATGCCAGGCAGGATCATTCAGAACTTCGATGAGGTCATCCGGATGGCTGGAGACCTTTAGCTCTCGGCAAATCCCGCCGCTTCATCGACGATGCACAATGAAGTCTCTTTCACAGAGACGTCCATTCCGACATAATGCTTCATGCTGCGCTTCCTTTCAGATGCTTGCGGCTGTTGCGATACAGACCACGTTTTATCACCCCTCGAAGCGCAGCACCCCGACTACAATCCCAAATCACCCTGAAGATGAGGCGCCAAGCCGAATACCCCATCTAGAACCTATGATCGAAGCGGTCGTCGAGCGACTTGAGGGTGCTCCAGGGCAATTGCGCCGGCGCTGGTCGGATGAGCTCAAGGCGCAGGCGGTGGCAGAGGCACTGGAGCCCGGCGCAAGCGTCTCGGCGATCGCCCATCGGATCGGCTTCATCCCTCTCAGCTCTTCGCCTGGCGTCGTAACGCTCGGACCGATGCCTCCCCGCAGCGTTCGGCTGGCGCAGGGGGCTCGGTGCGCGCGGCTGCCGCGGTGGTCGAGATTTTCATTGGTGACATTGTCGTGCGCGCCGGCGCAGACGTCGACGAGGTGCACTTGCAGCGGGTGATCCGGGCGGTGCGGTCGGCATGATCCCCTCCGGCGTGAAGGTGTTCCTCGCCAGTCATCCTGTTGACTTCCGCAATTATGTGAAGCGTGCAGTTATGTGGAGTCCGCCGCGGCTCGAGCTGCTTCCTCGTTTTTGTCCAATAGCTTAGATCGCTCATGAGCCTTCCCCACTCGGCATAATTGTTGTCGTCTCGAGACGTTCTTTTTGTCATCGAGAGGAGACCACCCGTGCCAAAATCGACGGAAGTTCTACCGGAATGCACGCAACTGATGGACCCAGGCAAATTGCGTCCGTTCCTGGAGGCGTTCACGAGCCGATTGTTGAACTTGGGACATACCCGCCTAACGGTGTCAGGCTACGAAGCGTCGGCCCGTCATTTCGGACAGTGGCTACAGAGCACGAAGTTTGCCATCACGGAGATTGACGGCGATGTCGTCCGCCGCTTTGCGCAGCACCGATACCGTTGCCCTGGCAGCCGGCAAGCCGATCGTCTGTCGGCAAATATGTCAATCGCGCACGCTGGTTCATTGGTTTCCTGGTGGAATACGGGGCGGTGACGCCGTCGACAGATGAGCTGCCAGGTGTGGACCTTCACGAGGTCCAAATTGTTGCTTTCCAGACTTGGCTGAGACGGCATCGGGGGATATCCGAGCGCACCGTCCGTCGCCACGGTCGTATGGTCATGCGGCTGCTTGCCGGCCTCGGTCCTGATCCAAAACTGTACGATGCCCGTCTTGTTCGGCAGGTGATTCTTGACGAGGCCCAGCGAAGTTCGCGCGCCAACCTCAAGACGATGACGATGGCGTTGCGAGGCTACCTCAAGTATCTGGCTACCCAGGGCTTGTGCCAACGGCTTGATCAGGCCATACCGACGGTCCCGCAATGGCGGTTATCGGCCTTGCCGCTCTACATCTCCACCGCCGACGTTGATCGGGTGGTTGCGTCGTGCGACGTCACGACACCGATCGGCATCCGCGATCACGCGGTTCTGCTGCTGCTCGCACGTCTCGGCCTGCGCGCCGGCGACGTTTCGAGCATGTGCCTTGAAGACATCGATTGGCGAGAGGGCACTTTATGTGTGCGCGGCAAGGGCCGCCGCGAGATCCGGCTTCCGCTGCCCCAAAACGTCGGTGAAGCGATTATCGACTATCTACGCGAGGCCCGTCCGCCCGCCGCCTGCGAGCAGATCTTCCTGCGGGCTGTCGCGCCGCATCTGCCGTTAGCGAGCGCGACTGTCTCTAGCATCGTCAAGCTTGCGCTTGTAAGGGCGGGTATCGACAACGCTCCCTCCCGAGGCGCCAATCTCCTGCGGCGCTCCGCGGCGACCAGCATGCTTCGGGCCGGCGCCACGCTGGATATGATCGGGGCCGTGCTTCGCCATCGATCGGTCGACACGACTGCCCACTATGCGAAGGTGGACATCGACATGCTGCTCCAGGTCGCCCAGCCTTGGCCGGGGAGTGCGTCATGCTGAGCCAGGATCTCTCGCGATATGTGGAACTCCAGCGCACGGTGGGCTTCAAGTTCCGCGTCCAGCACACGCTTTTGAGGAGCTTCGTCACCTTCGCCGAGAGGCATGGCGATCGGCACATTGAAGTCACTCGTGTACTTGAATGGGCGACGCTTGCGCCATCCCCACAGCAGCGCCGCAACCGGCTGGTGACGGTCCGCCGCTTTGCGTTGGTGCTAGCAGCCGAGGACCTGCGCCATCAGATTCCTTCCGCCGAAGCCCTGGGGCGCAACCTGCTCAAGCGGCGGATCCCGCACATCTATACCCGAAATGAGATCACCGCGTTGTTGCAGGCGGCCGCACAATTGAAGCCGTCAGCCACGATCCGGCCGCTGATGTACGAGACCCTGTTCGGATTGCCGGCCGCCACCGGAATGCGCATTTCCGAAGCCCTCGCGCTTCGATTTGAGGACGTGACCGCCGATGGGTTGGTTATCCGACAAACCAAGTTCCAGAAGAGCCGCTTGCTGCCGCTCCACGACACGACGCGGGACGCCCTGGACAAGTATTTGTTGGCGCGTCGTCGGCTCGGAACCTTGAACAGCATGCTGTTCGTTTCCGCTCCGGGCGCGCCGCCGGCCTACAGTACCGTGATTGCTGTCTTCCTCCGCCTCGCACGATCGCTCGGTGTGCGGGGAGAGCCCGGGCAAACGGGCCCCCGCATTCACGATCTGCGGCACACATTCGCCGTGCGCTCCCTCGAGCAATGCCAGCACGATCACCATGCCGTCGGCCGCCATATCGTCGCCCTCAGCACCTACCTCGGCCATGCCCACGTCACTGACACCTACTGGTATCTGCAGGCAACGCCGATACTGTTGAGGCAGATCGCAGCGGCTGGCGAGGCCTTGCATCAAGGAGCCGTCACATGACCGCGCTGGCTCCGCATCTCACCACCTTTCTACGAGAACACCTGCCGCGAGAGCGGCGGGCAAGCCCACACACCTGCGAGGCTTACGCCTACAGCTTCCAACTGCTGCTGTGCTTCGCCGCTAGCCGGTTGAGGACCACCCCGTCCCGCATCGAGATCGAGCAACTCGATCCGCCGCTGCTCCTTGCGTTTTTGGAGCACATTGAGAGGGAGCGCGGCAACTCGGCGCGCACCCGCAACGCCCGTCTTGCTGCCATCAAAGCCTTCTTCCGCTTCCTCGAGTACCGGCTCCCTTCCTGTCTGGATCAGGCGCGCCGGGTTCGGGCGATTCCGATGAAGAAGGTCGACGAGGCGCTCGTCAGCCATCTCAGCCGCGATGAGATGCAGGCTTTGCTTGATGCACCTAACCCGCGTCAGGTATCCGGCATTCGCGATCGAGCGATGCTGCATCTGGCCTTCGCTGCAGGCTGCGCGTCTCCGAGCTCGTCAGCATCCGCCTCGACCAGATTGACCGCCAGACGGTCACCAGCATCCACGTCATGGGTAAGGGACGCCGCGAACGCGTGTTGCCCTTGTGGAAAGAGACCACGGCGGCGTTGAAGGCCTGGCTGGCAGTCCGTCCGGCGAGTGGCGACGCCGAACTCTTCCTCAATGCCATGGGACGCGCGATGACCCGGGCGGGATTCGAATATATCCTCGCCAAGCACGCCGCTCCCGCGGCGCAGAAGCTCCCATCTCTCGCCGATAAACGCATTACCCCACATGTTTTGCGCCATACCTGCGCCATGCACACCCTGAAAGCGACCCGCGATGTGCGCAAGGTGTCACTCTGGCTCGGTCACGCCAGCCTGCAAAGCACGGAAATCTATCTGCGGGCCGATCCAACCGAAAAACTGGGAGGCGCTTGCCGCGATGGCGCCGCCGTCGCTCAAGCGAGGTCGCTTTGCTGCTCCCGACAAGCTCCTCGCGATGCTGAAGTCCATCGGACGATCGACAAATTATATCGAGTAATCCCACTCTCAAACACCGCAGGCGGCAAGCAATTGCCGCGGCGGACTCCACATAACTGCACGCTTCACATAATTGCGCATGTCGCAGTGACCACTCGCGATCCACACCCGCACCCCGGAACTGATCGGAATCATTTGATCGCCCGCATAATCGCGGCTGCCAGGTCGCAGGGCGCTGCGGAACCAATTCTCACCTTCACGCCGTTCGGGAAGTCCACCGCCATGGCTAGTTCGACCGCATCACTGCTGGCAGGGTCAGCAAGCTTGGCTGGGACAAAGGCGGGCTCGGCCTGCTGGACCAAAGCTTGCCGCCGCCAGGTGTAGATCAGGCCAGTCGAAACCTCGAAGCGGCGTGCGACTTCGGAAACCACCGCGCCTGGCGCGAAAGCCTCCGCCAGTATCTGCGCGCGATCTTCCAACGACCATCGCCGACGCCGCTCTGGTCCCGTCAGCAAAATTGCATGTGCCATGAATTGCTCAGTGCGCTCTTAAGTCCACTCTTAAGAGCGCAGACTCACGGGAGACGCGGAACTTCGCAAGGCGGTTCCCGCCGGAGGGATACCGTCAAACGAGTGCTTTCATTCTGTTGGGCCAGGCCGCAGTTGTTAGCTTCTTCGAGTGAAGAAGCGAGCACTGAGGGATTTTGGCCCGTTCAGCGGTGAGCGTAACGAACCGTCCACTGCTTTCGGCGTTTACGGAATCGCAATAGCGCTTTCTTTCAGAACTTGCGCGCTTTGGTATGAAGTAGCTTCGGATCTTGACGAGCGCTTCGGCGACGGCAGCAGCATTATCGGGGACGACTGGAAGTGCTTGATTGGGCGGACTTTGCCGATCATGTTAAACATATGTGCGCAAGTGACGCCCCACAGAATTAATCCCCCGACCACGCGGCCCAGCGGCCCAGCATCCTGGAAGATGCAACCAGTCTCAGCCGGGGCGGCAGACCCGCTCATCCAGGGCATTAGCGCCCATCAGATTCGCTGCATCCGCTTCCCTCCTGCCCATCGGAACCTGGCACGGCTCAGGCGCACACCAACTGCGCCCATCACGGTCGAACAGTTCTACGCATCTCGAAACCAGATGAACTGGATACACAGATTGAATTTGACGTTCGCTCGGCGCGAGGCAACCTTAACAACCAAGGCACAAAGCAGGACGGGAGGAAACACAGCTTTTTGGTAGTTCTGGCGCTCCCGGCAGGCGACTGCGTCGCCAACGCGCCTCCCTATGCTGATCTAGGTGATACGCCGTCGGAAAGATGGCTATTGAAGCTGCCATCGGGAGCTGCATCATAACAGCTGTCATCGAGGAAATGACCAATATACGGGCCGGCCAGAATGCTGGATGTGCTTGAGAATGTCCGCAGCAACAAGATCTTGCCGCGGCTGATCTCGATCGCAATGTTTGTGCTATCACGTCCTGAACAAATAAAAACGGGAACCGAAACATGACAATCTCTCGACGTGACCTCTTCAAGGCGGGCTTTGCTGTCGGAGCCGCTTTATCGATCCCTTCAATCCCGCGGGCACAGACGGCCACCGCCGCCGCGCGGACGGCGCGAATGGTGAAGTCGTCCGACCTGAGGGTATTCGATCCGATATTGACAGCGACGAACATCACTGCCGATCACGGTGCTGCGATTTACGACACGCTGTTCTCGCTCGACTCGAAGTTCATGCCGCAGCCGCAGATGGTCAGCAATTGGAGCGTTTCCAACGACAAGAAGGCTTATACGTTCGAGCTGCGGGAGGGCCTGGGCTGGCATGACGGCACTCCCGTCACCGCGGCGGACTGTGTCGCCTCAATCCGTCGCTGGGGCCAAGTGCATCCCGGCGGACAATTGATCATGGCGCTCGCCAGCGACATTTCGGAAAGGGATGACAAAACCTTCACGATCTCGCTCAAGGAGCCGCTTGGTCTTCTGATCGATCTCTTGGCGGACCTGACGCCCCCCTGTCTCTTCATGATGCGCGAGAAGGACGCGAATCGCCCGGCAACCGAGCAGGTGACCGCGAATATCGGATCGGGACCGTTCAAGTTCAACGAAGCTCTTCTCAAGCCTGGCGCGAGCATCACCTTTGATCGCAATGAAAAATATGTACCCCGAAAGGAGCCTTCCGACGGATTGGCCGGCGGCAAGGTCGTCCATGTCGACCGCGTCATCTGGGATGTTATTCCCGACCAGCAGACGGCAATGGCGGCCTTGCAAGCGGGTGAGGTCGATTATTTTGAGACGCCGCCCGTTGAGCTCTACTCATCGGTCGAGAGCGATCCCGATCTTGGACTTCAGGTGCTGGACAAGCCTGGCTGGGACGTGGTCCTGCGCATGAACTGTCTGCAGCCGCCGTTCAACAACGTCAAGGCGCGCCAGGCGATGCTTCACCTGATTGATCAGGAGGCGTTCATGCGCGTCATGTACGCAGACCCAAAGTACATCAACACCGTCACCTCTATATTCGGCAAGGATACGCCCGTTTCCAATGACGAGAACACGGGATGGTATAAGAAGGGCGGCGATCCGGAAAAGGCCAGGCAGCTCTTCAAGGAGGCCGCGTATGCCGGCGAAAAGGTTGTCATCCTCGATCCGACGGATTGGCGCGAAGCCGACAATGCCTCGCAGCTCTTGGCGGCCGCGCTGCGCAAGATCGGGGTCAATGCCGAGCTTGCGCCGATGGACTGGGGTGGCGTCAGCACGCGCCGGGCGAAAAAGGACTCAGTTGAAAACGGCGGCTGGAGCTTGTTCATCACGTCGGAATCCAATTATTCCTTGGGCAATCCCCTCGCCACCCCCCTTCTCCTCGCGAATGGTGACGACGCCTGGTACGGCTGGCCGAAGAACGACGAATATGAGGCGCTGCGGGCGGACTGGGCAAATGTCTCAACACTGCAGGAGCGCAAGGAGCTGGCCCGCAGGATGCAAAGTATCTGGTGGGACTTCGTCGGCGATGTGAGGTTGGGAAAATATGTCTCACCGATAGCGCACCGCAAGACGCTCACTGGTCTCATCGGCATGCCGCAGATCGTCCCGATGTGGAACATGCAGAAGGTCACGGCGTAATGGGTGCGTACATTCTTGGCCGGATGGGTTCGGCCATCGTCGTCATGGTAATGGTGGGGATTTTCGTCTTCCTGCTTCTCAGGCTGGCGCCTGGCGATCCGGCGGCCATGATCGCTGGCAGGTCAGCGACGGAGGAGATGATCGCCGGCATCCGCGAGCAACTCGGATTGAACGATCCCTTGCCGGTCCAGTTCATACAGTGGGTGCGCGCCATGCTCGGCGGCGATTTCGGCACTTCGATTTTTGCCGGACGACCTGTTCTCGAACTGCTGTCGCAGCGACTTGAGCCGACCCTTTCCCTGACGATCCTGACGACGATTGTTGCAGTGACCGTCGGGGTCTCGTTCGGCGTCCTAGCCGCGTGGCAAACAGGCGGTTTCGTTGACCGCTTGCTCGCGGTCTTTTCTGCACTCGGGTATTCGGTTCCGGTCTTTGTCATTGGCTATTTCCTGATCTATTTTTTCGCCATACGAACGCACTGGTTGCCGGTCCAGGGATATAAGCCGATCGGAAGTGGCCTTGGCCTTTGGTTTGTGCACCTGATCCTGCCCACCGTGGCCCTGGGACTAGGCTTCATTGCCTTCATCGCACGGGTCACACGCGCCAGCATGCTCGAGGTTCTGTCGGAGGACTACATGCGAACGGCCGCTGCCAAGGGGGCATCGTCCTATGCCATGCTTGTCCACCATGCTTTGAAGAATGCCGGCGTGCCCATCCTGACTGTGATCGGCATTAGCTTTGCCTATATGATTGGAGGGGTTGTGCTTACGGAAACGGTGTTCAATATACCCGGCATCGGTCGGCTGGTCGTCGATGCGATCAACAACCGAGACTATCCCATTATCCAGAGCGTGCTCGTTCTGACATCAGGTCTGTACGTCCTCATCAATCTCACGGTCGATCTCGCCTATACGCTGATCGACCCGCGCATTCGGTACTGATATGACCCTCCTCGCAACAGTTGAAATCAAGTCGACGGCCCCGCTGGGACTTGTCAGTTTTGCAAGGCGGCATCCACTGGTCCTGATCGGCAGTGGGCTGTTGGTGCTGTTGATCGGTGTGGCGCTCGCGGCCCCGTTTTACGCCGGCGATCCGGGAAACATGAATCCGTTCAAGCGCCTCCAGCGGCCTTCGGCCGAGATGTGGTTCGGGAGCGATAATCTGGGTCGCGACGTGTTTGCCCGAACGATCTTCGGCGCACGTATATCGCTATTGGTAGGGTTGCTGTCAGCGGCGTGCGCGGCGTTGGTTGGGCTTCTGATTGGGGTGCTCGCTGGCTACAACCGCACGTTCGACAGCGTCTTGATGCGGGTCATGGACGGCTTGATGTCCATTCCGACAATTTTGCTGGCCATTGCTCTTATTTCGCTGACAGGGCCAGGGGTCGGTATCCTCATCGTGGCGATTGCGATCCCCGAAACGCCGGCGGTCGCACGGTTGGTTCGTTCAACCGTCCTCAGCGTTCGCGAGCGCCCTTATGTGGAGGCCGCACTTTGCGGCGGTGCACGACTGTCAAAGGTGCTGTGGCGGCATATCCTTCCGAGCACCATTCCTGCCCTGATGGTTCAGAGCGCCACTGTTTGCGCCAGCGCGATTATGACGGAGGCGGCGCTTAGTTTCCTCGGCGTGGGTGTGCCACCCGAGATTCCCAGTTGGGGCAACATGATCGCCAGCTCCCGCTTGTATCTCGCTATTGCGCCGTTGACGATTTTCGCCCCGGGCATCTGTCTCGCCGTCACGGTTCTTGCTGTAAACATGCTTGGGGACGGTCTGCGCGATATGTTCGATCCCCGCGTTAAGCGGAGGCGCTGACATGCTAATGCACAATACGGTGGCAGAAGACACACTTCTCGACGTTCGAGAACTTGAGACGCATTTTTATGGCGAAGAAAGCGTCACTCGCGCCTTGGGAGGCATCAGCTTCCAGGTGAAGAGGGGCGAAACGCTGGGGGTCGTCGGCGAATCGGGATGTGGCAAGAGCGTTACCGCCCTCTCGATCCTTCGCCTACTTCCGAAGCTGACCGCCAGGACTGTCGGCGGCGAGGTCCGCTTTCAAGGCCGCGACCTTCTTGAATTGTCGGAGCGGGAGATGCGAAAAATCCGTGGTGACAAGATCGCCATGATCTTCCAAGACCCAATGACAAGCCTCAACCCGGTCTACACTGTCGGCCACCAAATTGCTGAAGCAGTGCAGATTCATACGGGAGCCTCTCGTTCAATTGCGATGGCTAAGGCCGAAGAAATGCTCCGCTTCGTCCGCATCGCGGACCCTGAGCGTCGCGTCAACAACTATCCCTATGAGATGTCAGGCGGGATGCGGCAACGCGTCATGATAGCGATGGCGCTCGCCTGCTCGCCGGAACTGTTGATCGCAGACGAGCCGACCACTGCGCTCGACGTGACGATCCAGGCCCAGATCCTGCGGCTGATCGTCGTCCTGCAAGAGCGTATGGGAACGGCGGTGATGTTCATCACCCATGATCTGGGCGTTGTGGCCGAGACTTGCCAACGCGTGATTGTGATGTATGCTGGTCGGATCGTCGAGCAAGCGACCGTGACGGAACTGTTCGCGCGTCCGATGCATCCTTACACCCAGGCCCTGATGCGCTCCGTGCCGGACCGCCGGCAGGGGCGGCAGCTCCGTCTTCCGGAGATCCCCGGCATTGTACCTAGCCTGCGCGAACCGATTATCGGGTGCAGCTTTGCGCCGCGATGTCGGTTCGCCATCGACATTTGCCGAGAAAAGACTCCCGTTCTGATCGACGTTGAGTCCGGACACGCCGCGGCTTGCTGGCGCTCAGAGGAGATTGTAGGCGCATGAGCAATCCTTTGCTAACAGTTGAAAATCTTTCCAAGCATTATCCGATTGGTGCGGGGTTCTTGAAGAAGCCATTCTCTGTGGTGCGAGCAGTGGATGATGTGTCTTTTTTCGTCGAGGCCGGTGAGACGCTCTGCATCGTCGGCGAATCCGGTTGCGGCAAATCCACCATCGCACGGCTCTTGATGCGGCTTACCGATCCGACTGGCGGACGCGTCCGGATCGAGGGGACCGATATTGCAGGCCTCAGTAAGCACGAGCTTCGCGCGCATCGACGTCGGATGCAGATGGTGTTTCAGGATCCTTACTCGTCGCTGAACCCGCGCCTCACCGCCGGCCAGATTATCACCGAACCTGTGGAGAATTTCGAGCGTCTTAGCCGCAAGCAGCGCATCGCGCTTGCTGCGGACCTCCTCCAGAAGGTTGGGATGGCGCCTGAAATGATGCATAGGCTTCCGTCCGAGTTGTCGGGTGGCCAGCGCCAACGGCTGGGCATCGCGCGGGCGCTGGCCCTTAGGCCCTCGCTCATTATCGCCGACGAGGCGGTCTCGGCCCTTGATGTCTCTGTGCAGGCACAAATCTTGAACCTGCTCATGGATCTGCAACAGCAGATGGGCATCGCCTTTGTTTTCATCTCGCACGACCTCGGCGTTGTTGAGCATATCGCGCATCGCGTCGCGGTCATGTATCTCGGGCGGATCGTGGAACTGGCCGCATGCGAGGTGCTGTTCGCAAAGCCGGTCCACCCCTACACCGAGGCGCTAATCGCAGCGGCACCTGTGCCGGATCCCGCACACATTCGGCTTGAAGCGCCCGTAGATGGCGAGGTGCCAAGCCCGATCAACCCGCCGAGCGGATGCGCCTTTCATCCGCGCTGTCCACTCGCCGTCGAGCGTTGCCGTGTAGACCTCCCGCCTTTGATGCCGATGGCGGACGGCCGCGCCGTGGCCTGCCATGTCCGCGCTCCGGTTACAGGCATGCCGAACCATTCCGCTGCGACGGCGAATTCTTCGCTACATGCCGTAGAGGCACCGTCAGCCGGTCGAGCATCTGGCGTGCACCGCTGACACGGACACACGCGCATCATTCGAAATCCGGCGAAAGAGGAGAAGAGGCACTATGGAAGAATATTCACACGAGCACCCGACCCACGGTGACGGCTACGACACGGTGGGTTCGATTGATACGAACGTTGCTGACGGCTTCACGATGGTGGCAGTGGGCGACCTCATCTTGTCTCGGCCGCTGACTGAAGGCAACCATCCGGGTTTTGATGAGATCGTCCAAATCCTTCGCGACGCCGATG
>Ga0228711_1011493_pt1 | contig 11214 bp, 9 predicted proteins | sample MedpolnodulmetaG_2_FD_177996 | JGI IMG/M metagenome (GOLD analysis project Ga0228711, IMG submission 177996) | Root nodule microbial communities from Medicago polymorpha collected in Santa Monica, California, United States - brown nodules | ecosystem: Host-associated > Plants > Roots > Nodule...
CAGAATCGGCTACTGCAATATTCACAATAGAAAAAGTTGTAAAATTGTTCTATGTAGCTTTTTTTTTTTGAATCGGCAAAATTTATTAAACGCCAACCCCAAAGAGGCAAGGAATGGACGATAAAAAGGAACCAAAAAAGGGCCGCATATAGACGGAACACCCAAACCCTATACAATAGTACAAAGCACCATGGCCCCAAAATTGTGACAGTAACAAGATATGAGCCTGTAATCCGGTATAAATGGCACCAAAATACAAAGCCATAGCTAAAACTAGCCACAAGCAGTCCCTCTACCTAAATACAAGAACTGAAAATGCTCCTTAAGGCATCCTAAAACAACAGCCTACCCATAAAAAGAAGAAAAAAAACAGCAGGCCTATCTTTCTTTCTCAGCTGCTGCGCAGCATCAGCAGCACAGAAAAAACAACAATTCTTCAATATCTTTGCATTTATCAGCTTGTAGTTGCTCAATTTCTTCTGTCAAGTCTTCGTTTGATTGTCTAAGACGGTCACTTTCTTCCCTTATAGCATCTGCCTGCATTCAAAATAAAAGGCTGAAATTGAGTTTGACCAACAATTAATTAAAAAAGAACATAGGGACCTCTAAAAAACAATCTTCTAGCTAAGTCAGAATTTAACTTTGGTACAGAATTTTATAATGTTTTTCTTCTTCTGTTAAGCTTCATACTTAATTTTCTTCTTCAAAAATTTAACTTTGGTGATAGAATTTCATAATGTTTTTCAGCACAAACATGAATTGAATTCGACAGAACACATCCAAAAACATTGACTAAAACCAGAGAGATAACAATCAAAAATCAATTTAATTTACAAAGAAAATTAATTGAATTCGATAGAGAAACAACACCACAATAACAGGCCAGCAACCCCCAAATCTGTCAAAACAATGACACTAACAGTCCTGCTGCACAAAAAATAGCAGAACGCACCTAAACAGAAAACAGAAACAGCTCCAGCACACGAAAACAAAACAGCTCCAGCAGCCAGCAACCACACAAACACAGAAAAGCCTAAAAGGCTAACGCCAAGGACCGAAGTGGCCAGCCAAACAACAACAAGTTTCGTCTTCATTTTGTTGTCGTTTTTCTATCTTTCAATTTACTTATGAGTCTCGAATGTCATCACTATGTTTCCTTGTGAATGAATGCATTGTTAGCAAGTAGTAAGCCATGTAGATTAATATTGAACCAGATACTTGTTTCATTCCTGAAAAATAAGGTAACATATGGTGAATTGCTGATATGGAACTTCAAAACATGTATTCACTTCAAAATGCCAAAACTGAAAGTTATATAACAAGATTTCACAATTTAATCAAAGCTTGCAAAATCAAATTATTGGTGATAAGCCAGCTTATTGTAACCAATTATTTTACTTTGACAACATCGAAACAAATTCTATGATAGTAACTCCATAAGCAATTATTCACTCTAAATTAAGCAACATTCATTTCCTTTTTATCAACAACATACACACACACAAGCAATAATGTCTGAAGCAAACTTCAATGTTGCTATCAACAAAGCACACCCAAAAACATTGCGTAAACACTGGTCTTGCCTATGGCAATTTCTGGAACATAGAAGCACAATATTTTTCGAAAATTAATTCAATTTGAAAGAGATATAATTGAAAGAGATAATTACCCAAATTCCATAGAAAATCGATTAAGGAACAGTGACAGCAAAAGGAACAGGGGCAACGAAGTACGGCAAAGGAACGGTGTGACGGCGAAAGGAACGACGTTGATAAAAGAGAACACAATGGAATTGGGAGAAACACGATGGGTAGTGGGTGTGGTGGTCGCCAGATTCGTAGGGAGAGAATTGCAGATATTGCGTGTGATGAATTGGGGAAGATTGAAATTTCATTTACACGTCATGTACACAGGTAATTCGGAAACCTCTCGGGACACTTTTATCGGGATGTTTAGCATTTTTCTTTTTTTATTGTTGTATTTTATTCCAAATTATCGTTGTATAATTATTACTCTCTCCATCCCAAATTACAAGTCGCTTAAGAAAAAATTGTCCCAAATTATAAATCGTTTTACATTACCAATGAAACATCAATGTTACTTGTCTTATTATACCCTTAACTATTTATTAGTATCTTTTCTTTCAATTCTTTGATTTATCTTTGTAAAACAACTCCTAATATCTCTTTTCTATATAAAATTAATTAAATTTTTTAATACGTGTGAAATGTTTAAAATATCTTCTAATTTAGGATGGATGGAGTATTAACTTTTGACTTGTCTCTTTGTTATTGATTTTTATTATGTAAATTAAACGGATTTTAATATGCGAGAAATAAACGTGAAATGTTGTTTCATTGAAAATAAAACTTAATACAACATTAAAACAATCTTCAAACAAATGAAAATAGCCATTTTTTATTTTCTTTTTAAATATCTTTTTTTTTTGAATGACGGGTACAAATGATTGGTGGAAGATTTAAATTAACCTTTGTCTGCTTGTCTGCTGAGTTTATCGAAGATGCTTAGAGAAGCCTTCTATACCTAATATAATTGCAACATGAAAGTAACCTTTAAATTAGTCGGAACATTTTTTTGTTTGTATTAATCCTTCGGTTCTTTGAGAAAAGGATCCTTCGGTTGTCGGAGAAGAGGGACCCTAGCTAGTAATCTGGAGTACAACCGAGAGGTAAGTCAAGAAGTCTAACCAAAGATTATTTCAACCAAGATTCAAACTTGAGTCTTCCTTCCAAAGGATTCATCCTTATGACTGAAACTCATTAACTACTAGAGGCCACTAACAATTTTATTAATTCAAGACCTAAAAAAGCAATAGATTTATTTTTCGGCATTGTAATTGTAGCAAAAGTAAATCTATAATAGAAGAACATTGCAAAATGACCAGAGGCGTGAAAACGAAATTAAAAAACATCCCTAATCTCATCATAATGTAGGATGACAAAAGAAAATAACAAAAATAATCCAAAAGAAAAACTAAATGAACTGCTTGCAAGTTTGAAGAAGCTACTAGTATATCAGAGAATGGCACAACTAGTCTCTGCATCTCGCTTGCGGAGTTCTTGGTGTGCCTGCTCGAGATGTCTTCTTAGTTCCTCAATTTCATATTTTGATTTCATTTGAGCAGCATTTGCATACTTTTCTGCCTCTAGTCTCGCAGCTTGCTCTTTTGCCAATTGTAGCTCCAGCCTTGTAGTTGTTTCCCTCAACTTTGACTCAACCTACAAAACGATATAATTGATCAAACAAAATCTTAGATTATGCGCACGTGAAAACAATCTCATACTTTGTTTCCTATTTCCAAAATTTTGCACCAAAAATGATGGACAAGTGGTATGATAACATATGACAAAGTGGTCTAGAGTTCTACCATTCTTGCTAAGAAAGATGAAATCATGAATACGGCTAAATATAGACGCGAAAAGTACCATGTCAGTAATTCGAGTCAGCTGGTCATTATATTCTTGCTCTCTTTGCTTTTTAAGCTCCAATATATATTCTATTGAATATCCTTTCATGGAATCAGCCTCTCTTTGTTGTTTTTCCAGCTCCATTTGTCCTTTCTGCAGCGAAACGATGAATTCATTGATATCATAATGTTTTTTTAAATATTTAAGAAATGAAATTGTGGAACTTTGTAAAACCTCTACCTTTAGTTCTTTGAATAACTCATCTCTATAAGGCTGTCCACCATTCTGTGATACTACCATGTTTACAAAAGAGAGAAGTTGTTGAACTTGTTCGGTTTGCTTCTTTTCATCCTTAGTTTTGTTATCGAAAAGCACACATCGATTCCCACACAAAGACAGAATTGCCTGCATTATTAACAAAAGGACTCAGCAAATGGAGTTCAAAAACCTAAGAAGTGTATCATAAAAAATTATACTAGCATGAGTAAATAAAAACACAGATCGAATAAAGTTTAGCACTTTCCCCAAAACTTAAAAAAACATGTTTCCGAGAAAAAACTATTTTGCCAAAGTGAAATTTTTAAAGTTTTTCCAAATGCTTAAGAAAGCTTTTAACTAATGACTTGCATCGAAAATTCAACAAGGCATGCTTGCGAAAGTTTTATATCATCCTTTTTATCATGGATTTTAAAAGTCATCATCCAACATAGAAACAGCTTCACAATGCAACAAATGTTTAAAATCCAATGAACAATAAAAAGAAAAGCAGTAATCTAAATTATTGTTATAATTAATAATAAAAAAGAAATACCTTTAAAGGCTCTGGACAGTCACGGCCTAAATATTCGTCCAGTGTCTCATCATTTTCTTCCAATTCATCTCCCCCGGTAAAGACCACAATCATGTGGTCAACAATTTTGCTTCCAAATAATTTCTGCACGCTACGCAGAGCATTTTCTTCTTCCTCAGTGAATCGTGTTCTAACAGAGAATACTACAATCACAGCATGGATTCCATCCTTGGCCAAATCAATGCACTTGACTATTTCTTTGCCAAGTAGTTCAATTCCAACCGAAAAATCAAATAACCCTGTAAAAACATTTTTCTGGTTAAACGTATACAACAAAGTTTCTGCCACAAACTCATTTAACAACCAATTTAGACACCGATTATACAATTCGGTTGCTAAATAGGTCGCTGGATAAGGAGACTGAATTAATTGGATTGTTCAATTGGTTGATAAATAGTGAATTTTTAGTAGTGCTAATTTAATTCACCAAAGACCACCTATGTTGGCACGTATTTACCTGGACTATCAATAACATTAACAGTCTGTCCATCGTTCATCTCACTTGTCTGCATTTCACACGAGGTAGTGACACCAGAAGAGCTAGCCCTCGAGTAGAAGACATTTTTCCCAAGAATACTATTTCCAGTTGCACTCTTGCCATTGCCAGTACGTCCGACCAAAACCAATGTCTTAACATCATTAGGTGAGGAAGCAAACTCCCAATCATCAACAGAAAGAACTGAACTTCCACCCATCACTACTTAAAATCACTGAAGAAAAGATAAAACAACCATAAGGAATTGATTGTGATGGCACTAAACATACTAAAATTTAAAGGACTACCACCCATCACATGTGTATTTGGTTTGATGACAAAATTTCCATGAAGCACGGATACGGACATGACACAGACATGCCGACACAGAGAATAATTTGAAAATATCACATAATTCAATGTAATTATATGTGTCAGTGTCCTGTCCGTGCTTTAATAAAATTTGATTTTAAATTATTGATTTTGTAATTTTTTTTAGTTAAAAGTGATCAGTTTAATTTAATCAGTTTGAGCATAAAAATCATATTTGGAGTCAAAATTAAAAATCATACCTTCAAGTCAGAATCAATTCTCCTTTTCAACAAAAAAGATCAAAATCAATTCTACCTAAAAATATCTAAACATTTGACAATCAATTCTAATTAATTTTTAAATCGATTTTGACACATCTAATAGTAGAACAAGTCTACACTTATTTATAAAACACTAGTGATACAAACAAACAAATAAGCTAAGATTTGTAATATATAGACTATACTGTTGGATTATAGTAATACAAACAAACTACGAAGCACAAACACTGGTGTCCTAGTGTCAAACACGCATCAGTCAGCATGGACACATATGATTTCACCGAATGTAATTTTCTCAACTTATTAGCCGTACCCGCGTGTAAGTGTCGTGTCCGTGTTTCATAGTAAAAAAACCCTACCTTGTCGTGTTCGTATAGTGAATGATTTAAAACACTAATTAACAAAAGAAACAAGAGTTTTGAGGGTACAAAATTGAAGTTTCTAACCTTTACGGAGAGAGCCTTTGAATTTTCCGAATGAACGCAATCGTAGGAAACAAGAAAAAGCAAACAAAACCTAAACAAGACGAAAACCTAATATGCCTTAGACGAAAATACTAGCTATATAGCAGAGTGAATTTGATCAAGTGATCGTATCTTGGCCCTTTAAATAGAATTCAACTATTTCCGGTATAGTTTGTTTGTTTGGAACCTATTTCCCGAATCCTTTTCCACTTTCCTAGAACAACTTTTTTAAAAACACTAATTTATTTTTATCTCTCTTTTTTTTTTTGACAATATAAAAAACACTCGATCTTTTTAAGAGATAAAAAAAAAACACTAATTTATTTATTTTTGGAACGGGACACTCATTATTTTTGAAAACTCGGTATCTAATCTAAGATCGATTAATCTGAGGGGACCAATCACACCGCCCACTTGCGTCAATTAAAGCCATAGCAAAGCTTTATATGGACTTGCCGACTGAAATTAGCACGAGAGGGAATTAAAATTGGCACAAGAAGAAATCAAACCTAAGACCTTGAAAGGAGCATATTTCAAGATCTCAAGGCAACCTATTCAATGTTGCTTATAATCACCCCACCAACATAAATACCACTAATCCCCTCCAACAATCTTAAATAAAAACAACCACCACTGGAGTTAATTACTATTGTGTCATCTACTACACAAGCTTCCATTGGTAGCCACACACATCCGACCTCTATCCAATCTCTACCAAGACAAGGTTTTGTCATTCACTCTATTGAAGATTCCGAAAGTATTTACAAGCCCCAACATTTCAACTCAGCTTCACTCTAGGAGACTTGAAATGTCGATGACCATGAACTCAACAAGATATACCAGTCTAGCCACCTTAGAACTCAACAAGATACACCCTCCAACCATCCAAAAGACTCACATGGATATCTTGGAATCCTCCGATGACAAGGCTATCCAAAGCCGACCTTACCCCTTTGCAAACTTACTAGACAATTTGCAAGAGTAGAGATCCTCTCTTTTTTCTTCAAATGAAACCAATAGAGACGGCGGTGGTTGGAGCTCTTCCACAAGATCAACATGTTGACTAACCTTCCCTTTGTTGGTGAGAACCTCCACAAAGGTCCTCACAATACCACTATTATGCATTTCCAAAAAGCTTGGTTGAGGATCGAAAGGGAAAATTTGGATGTTAACACTGAGTTTATAATGAAGTGTTGGAAAAATTAAGTTCAGATTCTATAATTACACTATCAAGTAAAGGTAAAAATTATTGAAGTAAACAATTGGGTGCATTTTTAAGAAACGATGAACATGCAACAAAAATTATTTTAATCATCTATAGAAGTGTATCATTTATCTTTCTAGCATTTCATTTTATCTCCATGATAATGGTTCACACCAAGAGTCTCACATCTTCTTATTTGTAGGTAACAATGATTTCATATTTTAGGGAAAAAAGAGAAAACATTTTTACCAAATGAATGTAGCCTTAACTGTCCAATAGAAAATGTTTTTATTTTTTTTACATGCGCTGCATAATATATGAGAAAAATGATTACTTATTTAATAGGTAAATATTGGAAGTCAAGAAAAATGGTCAATGCAAAACAGTATTGAAAGCTACACAACAATACACTTTTCTATTCAATCAAACAAATACTTTTTTTTAAACAATGTAATTTAGAAGCATATAAGTAAATATTTGAAACATAAGCCACCCATGATGAGTAAATCACACATATGGATGAAAGATGTAATTATTAATCACATATTAATGACTTACGATTGTGTTTAACATACCCAAAATAATATATTAAATCACCGTATTATTCAAAACCAGAACTAAATTATGATAGATCCATCTCAAAGGGTAAGCAAAACAAATACATGAATTCATTTAAGGTAGTAGATTTGGCAAAACTCTAGGATCGACTTCGCCAAATGGCACCGACTCATCTCCATTACTATTCATCATCAAGCCCATGAAAGATTGACTTTCAATGTTGTCTCCATTATTCATAGGCATTCCAGCATGGCCAAGACCCATCATTGTCATTTCTTCATTACTGAATGTAAATGGTGGTGGTATTTGGAGTTGAATTTCATGTTGACCACTATTATCCTCTGCTTCCAACCTTCTACCAACCTCCTTCAATTTGTGGTCAATCAACCAACAAAGATGTTTTGAATCAACCAATGACATATTATTCGGCATTAATTTATTTTCAAAAAGACATTGAATCATGAGCATTGTCATCTCCATCTCCTTGTTATCATGCCTTTGTATCTTCAGTTTCTCTTTAGCCTTTAGAACCCTTTCTTTCATGTAAGTCTCTTGATCAACCGTTTTGTTGCTCTTCTCCCCCATATTCATTGTTCTTAATTTTGAGAGCACTGCTTGGACTCCCTGTGGTGACGGCCATATCTCTGGTTGAGGCTCGTAGGGTCCATAAACTATGGCACAAGCTATAACTCCACACAGAGTGCTTAGTTCATAAACCTTCTTCAGTAGACCCTTTCGCCTTCTATTGTATGTTGCTTTCCTAGAATCATCATCGACAATGAAGGCAAGTTTCAACTTTTTCCCAGTCATTGTTGTGAAAATAACAAAGAAAAAAAAGAATTGAGAAGAAAAGTTGATTGTTATGGTTTATTTGTTGTTGTGAATAATGTCTTGTTATTTTTTGTTTATATAGACCAATTTGATATACCGGTTCAGTTTCTATATGCTATTTTCTGTGTGTGACTCATTTCCATCTGGCATTTTTGAGATGTAAAAAGTCACATTATTGACATACCATCAAAGGATATTGAAATTCAAGTGCATTTATGGCATTTAATTATATATTCGAGTATCTAAGTAATTTAATTGTATGGGAGGGTTACCTTATGTATAAATTTTTATTGCTTTTTGAAAGGATGTATCACAAATAGGATTTTTCAATAGATATACTAATGAGAGGTCTATTGTACTCACTATAGATTCATGCACCTAGATATTCCAATATATTTTTTTTACCATTACTTTTTTTTAATATCATATATTTATAGTATATTATGCTATTATAAATAATGATTTTTATGGTGTACTATATTTATATCATACTGGAAAAAAATTCAGGTGCTTTATTATATTATTAATATAACCTTTAGAAACTGTTTTTTCTAATATATATATATAATAGTAATACTAATAATAATAATAATAATAATAATAATTTATTGATATAACCTTTAGAAACTGTTTTTTCTTCTATATATATATAATAGTAATAATAATAATAATAATAATATATAATATATACATAAGACTTTTTTCTAATTAATACCTAAAATTGAAGGACATCACAAACTGATCTATGTGACATAAAAGAACCAAACAAAAAGATAAAAAACACAAAGGAAGAACGGTTTACATATTGATTTGAGTATTTCTCAAATCGAGTTCACGTGGTACAATTTTTCAATGTCATAAACTTTACTTACGTTAATTCAATTAGCTTAAACATCCGCAAATTGAGAAAAAAAATACTTATTTCCTCCCGTGTCACTGTTATAAGTAAAAATCAACTTTTTAGGTTCATTTATTAAATAATGTATTTAGTCAATAATATAGACTAAATACATCATTTAATGAATAAACCTAAAAAGTTGATTTTTGCTTACAATAGTGACCAGAGGGAGTACATGAATTTAGTTCACCTCCCATGAGTTTACATACGGGACAAGGGTATTCCAGTTATATTACAAAATATTAACAAGATTTTGAGTGTAACTGGATGTTTTAAGGGTGTAACTAGAAAATATCTATACATAATCCAACTGGCACTTTTGAGCTGTAAACACTTTGTTGGCATTCCAGCTATATGAGATCTAGAACATCCGTCCTCGTGGGTGGAAAGTAAAGTCCCTTAGTTTTATATAATTTCAATTAGCTTCTTTAAAAAAAAAATCTAGAACATCCGAGTGCAATTACGGCATTTAATTTGTAAAATTTGAGTTTCTCATAATTTAATAATGGGTTAAATAAGTTTTTCGTCCCTATAAATATTGTGAATTTTGATTTTAGTCCCTAAAAAATTAAACTGAATGTTTTCATCCTCACAAAAAAATTTATTTTGTTTTTGGTCCCTAATGAATATAATTTTGACATGTTTTTGAATTTTTTGAACACAATAAGAATATACAAAGGTTGAACATAATAAACGAACATAATATAGATACAATTTGAACATAAAACAGTTATAATCTTGATATTTACATGAACATAAATTGGGCTTTAAGGACAAAAAACAAAATAAAATTTTTTATGAGGATGAAAACATTCAGTTAAATTTTTCAGGGACGAAAAACTTATTTAACCCTTTAATAATTGATGTAGTTGCTTTTTGAAATGATGATGTATCACAATTTTGGTTTATGATAGATGAATCACAGACCATATTCTCGTTAGATTAATGCACATAGATATTCCAATAAGATTTTATTTTACCAATAATTTTGAATATCATATGGTTATAGTATATCTATATCTATAAAAAAAATACCAAGGTTTACAAAAAGATAAAAAACACAAAGGAAGAAGAATTGTGAAGTAAACACTTGCCAATGCCAACAATTAAATTGTGTTCGAACGGTTTACATATTGATTTGAGTATTTCTCAAATCGAGTTCACGTGGTACAATTTTTCAATGCCATAAACTTTACTTACGTTAATTCAATTAGCTTAAACATCCGCAAATTGAGAAAAAAAATACTTATTTCCTCCCGTGCCTCTGTTATAAGTAAAAATCAACTTTTTAGGTTCATTTATTACATAATGTATTTAGTCAATTATATAGACTAAATACATAATTTAATGAATAAACCTAAAAAGTTGATTTTTGCTTACAATAGTGACCAAAGGGAGTACATGAATTTAGTTCACTTCCCATGAGTTTACATACGGGACAAGGGTATTCCAGTTATACTACAAAATATTAACAAGATTTTGGGTGTAACCGGATGTTTTGAGGGTGTAACTAGAAAATATCTATATATAATCCAACTGGCACTTTTGAGCTGTAAACACTTTGTTGGCATTCCATCTATGTGAGATCTAAAACATCCGTCCTCGTGGGTGGAAAGTAAAGTCCCTTAGTTTTATATAATTTCAATTAGCTTCTTTAAAAAAAAAATCTAGAACATCCGAGTGCAATTACGGCATTTAATTTGTAAAATTTGAGTTTCTCATAATTTAATAATGGGTTAAATAAGTTTTTCGTCCCTATAAATATTGTGAATTTTGATTTTAGTCCCTAAAAAATTAAACTGAATGTTTTCATCCTCACAAAAAAATTTATTTTGTTTTTGGTCCCTAATGAATATAATTTTGACATGTTTTTGAATTTTTTGAACACAATAAGAATATACAAAGGTTGAACA
>Ga0228711_1011496_pt1 | contig 11212 bp, 7 predicted proteins | sample MedpolnodulmetaG_2_FD_177996 | JGI IMG/M metagenome (GOLD analysis project Ga0228711, IMG submission 177996) | Root nodule microbial communities from Medicago polymorpha collected in Santa Monica, California, United States - brown nodules | ecosystem: Host-associated > Plants > Roots > Nodule...
TATTCTCTCAAATTTGTTCTTTTACTTTGCGCTTGAACTTTTTAACAATTGCTACTAATCTTTTTTTTTTTTATTATAGAATTTTAACTATTCTTGAAACCATTGTTTGTAACAAAGTTTTGTTTAAATTTGAAGATAACAAGAAATAAACTTTGTTAAAAAAAAACAAACTTTAGTTTTCCAAATAGATAACATTAATTAGTTTTATTGAAAAAAAATAAGAGTAATTGACAAATGGTATAATTGGCAAATCGTACCCTTAAAACACCAAAAAGACAGTTAAATAGGAACGAAAAAATCACCTTAAAAAAACACTTAAAAAGGAACGGAGAGAGAGTATATTATATAATTGCTATTGGTGGTAGAAGGAAAAGGTGTACATATATTCTGCTAAAAAAAAAGTTTACATATTATGGTCCTGAACTCATCATGTACATTTTATGGTGGATGAAAGTGATGGGGTCCCGGTTCTTTAATTTGGTGTTCAGATGGCTAGAGAGTAGAGAGATGAAAAAGAGCATATGATGTAATGCTAAGTTAAAGTTGTTCAGATCAGCCTGCAATAAATTCCTCAATCTCAAACCACAGTTTCACAACACCTCGTGCTTCTACCAACTCTTCCAGAAACTGCTTCAAACACCATCACAAGATTTGGGGCATTGTAGTAAACATCAATCTCAACAAGCCACTAGATTATGTGTCTATTTCCCTATTGATTGTCTCCACCGTGTATAATCATATTTGATGCGTATCGGACATTAAATGTACATACTTTTTTTTATTGGAATTCAAATTTTAGTTCATCATAGTATAAAAGTCTAATCCTTTACGCTAGACTGAAGATTCTTGATTTTTTATTTATACTTTACTATCTATATAAATAATAAATACTATTACATTTTAATATAAAATTACTAAACATTATGCATATTAATCAATTCTTTAAGCATATGTAAGATTTTTAGATAAAAAATGTTGGAGTTTCTAGACACAAAATAGAAATACATAAAATGATCTGGTTTAAGCATAGGTCAAAGCTAAGTTTGCAGTCATCAATTGTTGACATATATGAAGTCTTGAGAAGGATTTAAACGATTATAGCTATTTCTGTGAATGCCTAGATGTTTGCAAAAAATATTATTTAATTTGGTTTGAACTGTTTCCATAGTCTTTGCAATATACTGCAAATTGACTACTGAAAATAGCAAAAGTTGAAGAATGCATACTTCAAGGGATGGGCTAAAATCCTTCTGTGTTAGAAAAGAAATTATTCTGATGACAGAGCCAGAAGAAATTGGCAATTGTATTTATTTAATTTGTCACTGTTTTTCTTGACAAACACTCCTATCTAGCTCATTCAACAAGCAATGAATTATAGTATTCTAGTTTTATTTTTTTTGGACTCAAATTATAGTATTCTAGTTTTATGTGCAAATTTGCAATGCAAACTTCTTTAATTTCTAGGCAGCATTCAATTCCCATAAATGAAAGGTTACTTTTTATGTAAGAAAATGTTGATAACATGGATCTAGGATCAATTATGAAAAAATAATTAGACAAGTGCTTAATTTTCCTTTTGACTAATCAAGTTTTTGCTGGTTTAAACTATGCCTATTCAATTGATAGCTAGAGCTATTAGACAAAAACAAATAGAAACCGATTGATTGCTACATATAGCTAAGTAAACATTACAAAATTGAATAGGCAAATTTGTGGAATAATCAACCTCTATTAAGTGGGACATTTCCTCTATATCATCTAATTGCTTGGAGAAAAAACAAATCAATTGCAAATTACTAAGACCTTGACCCAATAATGCATGCCTAGCTAGTCTTCCACTTACTTCTCATCAGTCAACAATATGTCGTTTTTGGTCCCTACCTCAATTGGTAAAACTCATCTATACAAATAAGTGCATGCAAGTATGAAAAAAGAAAAAAACACCTACCCAAAATTAAATCCTAGTTCCACCCTATCCATTCAAGGAAAAATCTATACAGATGCAGTTTAACCTAGCCTTATATAGATGTTATTGCCAACTATAATTACCTTTCTTTAACTGAAATAAATTATAGTGGTTATTAATTAGTTATTACTAACAATGACATCTACAATAACTATAATAATTTAATCTAAATAAAATGTGTTTTTTCCTTAACTCTCGGTCGTAAGGAAAATGACATCGATAGTCTGTAGTTTGATCAAGATTTAAACTCAGGTTTTTACTTGAAGTTCATTAATAATTTGAATTACATAAAGTATATTTAAGAATAAGTATAGGACACATTAGATATATATCCCCTTTCACAAAAGGACACATTAGATGAAATGATGCATTGGTCAAGCTAAGACAAAGAAAAGAACAAATGCATGCCGTGAAATGGTTCAATCAAAATAAATTTTTGGTGGATTTGGAATTTGGCAAGTAGCTTGCTCCACAAATTCCAGATACCAGTGGCTATTTCACCTGCTCTTCCACGTGGTTTTGGATTATCTCTTTTGCCATTTTATATATGTCTTATGAATTTTTGGTGAATAAACTATATGATATGGTATCGCCTAATCCACTACAATCCGAGCAAGAATTCCAAGAGAATGACAACTCAAATTTAGGATATAGTATTTAACTCAGAGACTGAGATTTAGGGTCTTTATAAAATAGTAGAACTACTTAAATCTCTACCTTAAAGCTGGTTCACCATTATGGTTTTTCACTGGTTGGAAATTAATAAGAAAACAGTATATTTGTAGTGCATGTCTGTATCAGTGGAAGTAGTTATTGTTGAAGGTGCAAGGAGAACACAAGAAAGAGAGGGTTTAAATTGTATTTTAATTGGAAGAAAAAAAATTACAAAACCTTTTTAAAATCTTTCGCTCTTCTAACAAATACATTCATCAATCCATATGAGTTTAACTTAGTTGGTAGAGACAATGCATAATATATATAAGGTTCGGGGTTCAAACCCCAGCCACCACAAAAAAAAAATACCTTCATCAAAACAATTTAAAAAACAAAGTTTTATAACATATTTAAGGTAGAGAGAGATGAGAAAAACACACAAGAAATTTTTATACTAATTCATAACTCAACTCATCTACCACGTCTATTCCAATCACTCGTAGATATTTATCTTCAAACCCTGAAATTTTTTCCACTATAATTTAAATCCTAACTGCATAAAACTTTACTATGTCAAAAAAATAAATAAAACTTTACTAGGGTATCTTCGGTCAAACCTTTGTCAGCCCTCTCTCTCTCCCTCTCTCTCACTCACTCCCCCCCTCTCTCCCATTGTATTTCTAATTATTCTTACTCTCTTATATTAGACTTACAACTTTTTTTAAAAAAAATATCTCTCTCTCACTGTATTTCAAATTGTTCTTACTCTCTTATATTAGTCTTATTAATATATATGATGTTTAAAAAAATTGGTTCTTAAAAAAATTGGTTCTTTCTTTCTATGTTTGAATCCAAACGACTTCTATTAATTATGGTATCTCTTCACTTTAATATTATTCGAAATCGATCACCTGGGATTTGAAGAAAGCCATAATATTCTATTATTAATTATTTATCTTACACTATTACTATGGTTATTTTAAAAATTATTTTATATTTAAGTGTTTTTAATATATAATTATATATTGGTTTGTCGTGATAGGTTAAGCATTTATTTTAAAAGTCATGCTAGCAAGTGCCCTTAAGATTATTAGTTCATAAAGTCAAAAATAGTTATTTTGTATTAAAAAAAATTAATTTTGAAACTTTTTAAAAATTGAATATATCATTTTACAACACAAAATTTCTATATTATTTTATTAACCACTGCCACATAGGCATTCACTAGCATTTTCCTTGTTTTAGTAGTACAAAAGACATTTTTTTTACAAACATAGTACAAAAGACATGCAGTGTTGAGAAAAAAAAAGTTTTTATTTCGATTTTTTAAATAATAACCTACATGTTTTTCAGTGCCGTTTAGGGTGGGAGACCTTCTTAGGTCTCCTACCGTAAGAGACCTCTTTTTTTTTTTACAACTAATATTTTTTTTTATGTGAGAATAATAGGAATGCTTATTGACCCTTAGATCAGAATTAAATGATTGAGATTAAAAACACTCTTTTAAACAATACATGTTCCTTGCCACATGGTATCCTGTTTATATGTAAAGAATTAAATACATTACGGTTCAAGTTGTTTAATGGTTTCAACTCCACAAATTTAGCATGAAGCTTTTTGCCCTTGAACCACACTGCTTTTGAATCTCAAGGACTGTCAATTATTTTAAGGAAGTTTCTATGTTTACTGAACACCATACTTCCTGAATCATGCTATCATACATAATTTTTTTTTTTTATATATACACAAGTTGAAAATCGAGATCAGATAACCATTCTGATTTGATCTCGCCGGAATCTTCAGATCTGACCTTCCACCACCGGAGTCCAATTCGCCGGAGTTTCATTCAGCAGTTGGATCAGATTCTCTTTTACCCACAAGCCCAAATCATCCATTACTGATTGATATATGGAAATGACATCAACAATGACATTTGCGTCGAAAGCGGCGAGGATATCGGAGTCGAAACAACCGGAGTTTTTCCAGCAAACTTTTGGAGCAAAACCTTTAGTAATGCCGGAAGTATAACTGAACATGTTAGCTTGGAAACCGTAACGACCGGCGACAGTGGAGGCTATGTGGATCCCGTGACCATCGGTGTCACAACCCATGAGGTGATGTGAACACAACGGTTTCATTGATGAGTTTCAAAGGACCTCTGGTTCTTGTTTGTTTTTTTAATAATGTTTTTTCTTTTCTTTTCTGGATACTATTGTTTTTTGTCCAATGAAATTGGGGTTAAAAATTGTTGAGTTTGTTGGTTTAATTTTAGTTTCCTGGTTTTTTTTTCAAGAACATGACTTTTGGTGGGTGAAAGGTTGAAGATAAAGTGAAAAAGATATAGTGTGGACAGATTATAATAAGGTCCAATGTTCTTCTTTAATCTAGCTGTTAAAAAAAATGGTCCTAAAAAAAAACAAACAAAGGAAGGTCTCCCACGGTAGGAGACCTATACAAGTCTCCCACCGGAGACAAAGCCATGTTTTTCATCGATTTCTTCTTATTCGCAATTTGTGAGAGTTATATCTAAGTCCAAGCCAAATTGAATATTCTTATTAGGTAGGTTATAATTTAGTAAAATTGTTGTTATATTTTCTTTCAAGGTTATAATTTAGTAAAATTCTTGTTATATTTTTTTCATTTATAACTTCTTGAAATGATCTCATGTGACAATATTTTTTAGTATACTCATCTGACAATTTTTGTTAGACAGTTGGAGTAATATATTAATAAGTCCGAAAATAATTATATGACAATTTTTGTTAGACAGTTGGAGTAATATATTAATAAGTCCGAAAATAATTATAACGATATAAAGTTTAAAAAATTTGTTTCATGAAAAAACAGATATGAAATGGTATATATGAACATAGATACAAATAAATGCAAACAAAAAAAACTAAAAACACATTAAATGCAAAAATAGAATCATGATTATCTTAAAACTAAAAAAGAAACAAAAAAGACAGAAACACCAAAGGAAATGCATGTATCACCTTGATCAAACATTGGTATTTGGCTCCGAGATATGTTATAGTGTGTCATACCGACTAATCGTACACCAAAACATTCTCTTCTACAAATATAGTCTTATAAATTACAAGATTTGAACAATATGATGATGACTCATGAAATGCATGTAATGTTTGTGATGATATATACAAAAGTTTTTATTAAAGACAAAATTTAATTGTCGCTTAGATACAAAAATATGGACAACTTGTTTAAGAAGTTTTCATCAAAAAAGAGTTATAAACGGATCAGAATTCAGAATAGACGTAAAACACACACATTTTCACAATCACACAACTGTGTAGCGTACCTCTATCTGTCACTCTCTCACACACACATACACCTCCATCACAACATAAAAACTTTACTCTCTTCCCTCTTAAACCACTCTCTCGACCACTCATGTTTTGAATTTTATCGAGCTAGAAGAGATAGTTAAAATAAATCATTCATGGATAAAATGATAGAGAAGTTGAATATAACTTATGGAACCCAAGAAGTTTTTAGGTAAAATTTTGCAAATGGGAAGTGAGAGGAAGTTGTTGAGCAGTGCATATATAACGATATTTGGATTATATTTTTTTTACCGTGTTTACTATGCTTCATATTGTATAATCCGAATGTGAGCAAATTTGGAGATGGGAAGGGCACACAAGATGGAAGGAGGCGGGGAAAGCATTTCTCTAAAGATTGATAATTTTGCTTAATAAAGCCCATCAAAGTACTGTCAAATACGTGTAAGTTCTTTATTTATGGGCTGAACTACAAAGTCTACAATGAATGCATTTGGATCTAAACTCTTTTTTATTGTTTGGAATTTCTTTTCCCACTCTTCCTTCATATCGCAGACCTTATTCGGATTATTAAAATCAGAAAATTTGTTTCCTGAGGGTGTTTTAACGTGCTTTTGAGGGCGTTTAACGTTTTCATATTATAAAATTCAAAATTTGCAGGGCACATGAGAAAATAGTAGGGTAGGAAAAGAAACAACTTTTTTTACTCATTTTGGATCTAAACTCTAAAAAACGGTGCAATTGTATAATTTTTGTCAGGTAACTTGTTGACTACACTTAAACACCTATCAAAAAGGGAGAAATTATAAGTTCAAATTTATGACTTAACGTGTCCATGTCCTTGTAGTTACCAATTGAGTTGTTCTTAATGGCATAATTACTTTTTTTTTATCAAGTAGCCTAGTGGCTAGAGCTCACACAATTTAATTGTGGAGAAGTGGAGTGTCCGGGGTTTGAACCTCGGTCCATGCATATAAAATGCAATAACCCTACCAGTTGAGTTAAACTCACGAGGGATTGCTTTTTTTTATTTTTAATCCTCATTATTATTTTCTTGGAAAAATGCACCAATCTCTTTAAGTATTTAAAATGCATTATTGGTTTGTCTAAAGATAATAAATTAGAAAAATATGATTTCAAACCTACTTTTTCTAATAAAAATGCAAACAAAAAAATTATAAGTAATAAGTTAATTTTTTTCCAAATTTTATTACTTCTTTTTTGGTTTAACCATATGTTTTATCGAGCGAAAAACTTATATACTTTTAAAAAAAAATGACTAGCTTATGTTCATAAATACTTTTAAAAGATATTAACTCTAACATAAGCAGCTCATAGTTTTCATTTTGTATGTCCAGAAAAATGTAACACAATAACTTCAAACATACGTAGAAAATTAAGCTTCTTTACAGCAGCAGCGTATTAGAGCAGAGTAGAACAAACTAGACACTCAAAAACATATCACATTCAATAATAAGGACAAATATGGTAGATAGATGATTCTTTGGATTTTTGCCTCACAAGGGTCAATTACGATTAATCAAATGTGCAAGTTTTCCTTTCGAATGAACACACATGTACAATATCATGCTTAATTTATTCAGCAAACAAACAAGTTTAAGGGATACACGAATAAAATATGCCACATAAGTAAGATATCAGAAACTGCAACAAATGCTATTTAGGTATCCTCCAAGTCCAACTCCATGTGCTTTGAATTGCAAGGTTTACACAACAATTGTGTTTTGTTTTTCTTATCACTTGTGCTGAAGCATTAGAGGAAACATTAAAAGTCAATAATTGATTATATTTGCATTAATGGTACGGTTGGATATATATATAGTTAATGAAACTTTCAAATAATTATAAATAATGATGACCTAAAATAAGTGTTGTATATTGGCTTCAAATCTGTGTTTGCAGGAAAACCTAAAATCGTGTCACGATTTCAGGCACCGTGACACGATTGGATAAGCAGTGAGTGTGGTCTTTGAGATGGAAAATCGTGATACGATTTGGGAAATCGTGACGCGATTCAACAACTTCCTCACCAAGTTTACCTGAAAGGGACTAGTCACAACGGTTGTTTAGAGACAATCGTGGCGCGATTGGTCAAAATCGTGACACGATTTTGGACTTTTGTGACTAGTATTTAAGTGGATTCTGCAGTTTTTTGAAGGAGAGCTGAAGCTAGAGGCCTAGGGTTTACAAAGGGGGGAACTTGAGGGTTGAATATCTTTGTAAGGAGGGTCTCTAGGGTTGGGATAAACATTGTAATCACATTGGGTAGTGAGATTAAATCATTGGAAGGATCTAAAACTTCCTTTGTGTATTCTCTAGTAAGATTCATATGAGAGTGGTGAGGGAAACAAAGGGTAGAGATTAGGGAAAAGGCTGATTTCTTGTAACCTCTTGTAACATCTTCTCATAGTGGATTGGAGAGCTGCTCTCTCCCCCAGAGTAGGTCATATTAGACCGAACTGAGTTACCATCTTGCGTGTGTTTGTTTATTTCCTTTAAGCTTGCTTATCTTTATGCTTGGCTAGTGTTTTGTGTCATTGTTTTAGCTCTTGTGTGTGTTGTTGCTTGAAGACACTTTGACCTAGGATTACCACTATCTTTTGCTCCACACATCTTTGTTTTTCATTGGTGTGATTCCGATTAAGGTTGATTTCACAATAATAAGCACAAAATATGTAATTTCAAAATACCAGTACAATTTAAATTAGTTTTCCCACGTAACGTTATTTTCACATGAGGTCAGAATTTGAAGTGTAAGGTTTTTGGTTTTACCACGTTTTTCTGTTGATCCTGTTTGAATGGATAACTACCAATGTTATTTTCATATGTCATAATTTTGTAAGTTAATGTCGATTTTTTTCAATACAACCGTTTATTTAAATTCTTGAATGATGTAAGGATGCATTGACACAAAACCGATATCAAGTCCATAACCCTCATCTAATCTAATTCACATAAAATTGGAGATCAAATAAACTAAATAGTAGTATTTGATTTTTATTAAACTCTTATATCATATTGTTTGCGTGTGAACTTCATTATCACCGACCACAAATGAAGTTGACTTTCTAAAGTTGCGTTGTAATGCATTTTCCTTTCTTCTAATTGACTAAAGACCTTAATTAACAACAACACCAACTTTGCATTGTGATGGGTGGGATTAAAGGGTTTTGACCTTCATCATAGCTGATGATTTTGGTTTTGATTTGAACAAAAAAATTCAGAAAGAAAATATGAACTTCAATTTTCACCCTCATTGCAACAAGATTATATTAAACTTAAAAAACAATCATGCACTTAGAAGTACACGTGCACACATAGGTACGTACGAAAATAGTTTTTATTTATTTATTTTAAGTTGATATACTTTCCATTGTGGGTGATGACATATCTATTTAGTTTGTTACCTATATTTGTCTTTTGAGAAATGCAACTAGCTACCATATCCACCCACCAATATTAATTAAGCCTAGGTGTCTTGTTACATTTGAATAAAACTGATAACGTACAAAAAAATGAGGTATACCAAATCTTATTTACCCCGTACAGGAAACCATTAACATGCATTCACGTTACACTTTCATGTTGGGTAAAGGACACAAACACAACATTTTGGTAGGACACAATTTTGGTTTGTTTGTGTAAATTAGTCATTTCCAAAATTATTTATTACACATGCATTTGACTCGAATATTTTTCAAGATTTAGTTTTTTTATTGGACAAGCTAAATTTCAACTAGTAAACAGCTAAGTATTATTAGAGAGATCAAACTCTACATTCAAAGATGTGAGGAGACCCCAAATAGTAGGAGTTGGTTGCATTTGAAAATTTCAAACCGACTTCAATTGTTTACTTGGAGATGCAATACACTGCTACACGTTGGCACCATTTAATACACGTGTTGAGACCATGTTCTCTATGTACCTTCTCAATCATAAACTACTATGAAATAAATAGTTTTTATAGTTTGGAGATCTTAAACACGTGCTGCGTTGTCAAAATGGTTCAAATTTTTTCATCTCAATCAAAATTAATTTAAATGATGAAAAAAAGATACTCATTAATAGAATATTCAGTAATAAGATACTCTTAAAAAAAAATGGTACTATGGTAGTACACTATAATTAAGCTGTATAATCTAATGGTGTGTTTCATTTTTGACAACATACTTTGATGAATCTAAAGCGATTGATGAATCTACAAAGAACACGCAACATTTAAGTTAATAGTATAAAACGATAAAATATAAGCAAATGTGACAAGATCTATTAAGTGTTAATTCATAAATATAGCTAGTTAGTTAAAGTTGTTATAGATATTTGTTAATGAGCGAGCTAAGCTGTTGATTACTTGACAAACAAGTTATGTCACTATAAATAAGTTGTAATGCCTTTCATTCACTAAAGATAGTCAATATTACAACAAACACTTTCTTCTCTCAATAACCAATTAAGATTATTCATCTTAAACATTCATAATTCAATTACTTATCAGGCAAGAAACGGTAAAGTTGCGCTAACAATTGGCATCGCGAGACCTTTAGGTTACGATTTTTGAGAACCATGAAAGATTTGTGAAGGGATGAATTTCTAGGAAACATATATCAGTTAATGTGAGTGATTTTAGAAAGTTTCTTGCAAAGTAATCATGACTGTGTTAATGGCAGTTGTTAATCGAATCTTATGGTTCTTGATGGAAACAACTGAAAATGATGGAGCGCTTTGATGAAGGCACTATTTGGTGTTCAAGAAGTCTTTAAAGTGGTGTAAAATGGATATAAAAAATTGGGTGCGAATTCAACTGATGCACAAAGCGCAACATTTAGAGAGTCAAAGAAAAAAGATTGTAAAGGTTTGTTCCATATTCAACAAAATATTGATTTATATCATTTTGAGAAAATCTCAAAGGTGACAAGATCAAAAGAGGCATGAGATATACTAGGGAAGTATCATGATGATGAAGACAAAGTTAAGAAGGTAAACTTAAGTTTTTAAGAAGAAAGTATGAGTTGTTGCACATGAAAGAAGATCAAAAGATTGCAGACCACTTCTCATAATTTATCACATTGGTCAATCAAATGAAAATGTGTGGAGAAGAAATCACTGATCTACAAGTGGTGGAAAAGATAATGAGAACCCTGCACCTTAATTTGATTTCGTAGTGGTGGCTATTGAGGAATCAGAGGACATTAATTCCATAATGATAGAAGAATTGCATAGTTCATTAGAGGTTCATAGACTTCGTGTAATCGAAAGAGGTGAATTT
>Ga0228711_1011502_pt1 | contig 11207 bp, 4 predicted proteins | sample MedpolnodulmetaG_2_FD_177996 | JGI IMG/M metagenome (GOLD analysis project Ga0228711, IMG submission 177996) | Root nodule microbial communities from Medicago polymorpha collected in Santa Monica, California, United States - brown nodules | ecosystem: Host-associated > Plants > Roots > Nodule...
CAGAGGGAAAAATATATAAGAGGGAAAAAAAAAAGGAAAAAGATTTAATATATGAAAGAAAAAGGAATGGTGACAATATCCTAGAAATAACTTATTTTCCCCATTGGGGAACGGTTGGTAGAAGAATTGAAAAAAGGGGCCAGAACAAATTGTCGCCCTAGATTTTTACTGAGAGACTTCTTTTAGCTACCAAAACAAAATAAAACAAAAATGGGGGACGAAGCCTTCCTGTCATTTTGTTCTTGTAATGACTATCTGAGTAAGTTCTACAAGGGCTTTCCTTGATTTTCTTACTTCTTCATCGTCACTTTCAGGTAAGGAATCAATTGCTTCTGCTGCAAGGTTAGCATGCTTCACGGCTAGCTCCTTTGTCTTTAGTATACCTCGGCTTTTCCCAAGATAATCCAAAGCCTGCACATGTAAATACAAAATTATGTAATCACGTAACAAGGGCATGTGATGTGGATTTTGTGTAACATCTTAATTTGAGGACTAATCATAAGACTCTAGTTCAATGATATTTATTCATGTGACTGAACTTAGAAGTGTTTACAGATAGGGTTACAGATGCATACATACGTATACTATACATAGGTGTAGACATAATAAACTAAAAGTTAATATGTACCAGCAAAATCATGGATTTAACCAAAACCAATTCCATACTCTTCAAAATAGTAGATTAGCTAAAGTCAAATATTTCAAAATAGTTCCTGGTTTTGTGAAGTGACATAAGAACTAATTATGTAGGATACATGCAACCAGGCAAAACTTATTAGCTTACAGTGTTAACGTTCTCGGGGTTTTCAAAGCCCTCTTCCACAATTGCACGCAACTGGGGGAACTCCTCCATTGCAAACAATATTGGAGCTGTAACGATTCCCTGCAATAATGTTATATGGACCAGGTCATAGATTAGCATAAACATAAAAGACACAGCATTAGATCACATGAAAAATAAAGGCAGCGAAAAAAGAAAAAAAAATTTAAAAACCAATTGTATGACAGCAACAAGAGATTTAGGGCCTATTTGGATAAACAGCTTATTTGCAGCTATAGCACATGCACTTGTATATAAGTTCGCATAAGCTATTTTTATAGCAAAAGATAAAATAACGTTAAATTGTTTTTTTACTCCCTCTGTCCCAAATTATAAGTCGCTTTTGAAAGAAAAAAAATTCTCAGATTATAAGTCGCTTTACAATACCAATGAAGCTACTTTTCCTATTATACCCTTAACTATTTATTGCTTTCTCTTCTTTCAATTTTTTAATTTATCTTTCCCATACCATTTATTAAGGACAATTTTGTAAAACAACTTAGAATATCTCTTTCGCATGTAAAATTAATTGCATTTTTTTTTGTGAACAAATTAATTACATTTCTTAATATGTGTGAAATGGCCAAAATGACTTATAATTTGGGACGGAGGGTATTTGCTATAAGTTGTTTTTATAAGGTAAATTGGAGAACTTATGAAAATAACTTGAAAAAAGCTTATGAAAATTGTCATAAGCTGTTTTCCTAAGTTCTCCGGAACAGTCTCACAAAACTTATGCCAATAGATAAGCTCAAATAAGCCAATCCAAACATGCCCTTAGTATCAGTGCAAAAATAAATTTCAAAATTCTGTCAAAAATAAGGTCAAGAAAGAGCAGAATATAACACATTTATTTACAACTACAAAAGAAGACGATTCAAGTCATAGAATTAGTGGTAATGTAATTGTTTCTTTCAATTAACTTTCCTAATTTTTATTCGTTTAGTAGAACTGTTTTTGGGAGAATCCAGTTTGTGATACAATTTTACTTTGTTTCAACTTATAATGTATGTTTTTATTTCGGAATCAATAAAATTATAACGAAATTTTGCTAAAGATTTCAATTGAAGACCCTAAGGGGAAAGCTACCCATAGATAATGTCCATCCAAAAAGCATGTATGAAACACAGACATGGAGAAAAATAAAGTAGATAGAAGAATTAAGAATTATGTTACTACTAGCCAGGAACATATCATATTTTACTATCTTAAGCACCAAGGATTCACAGGCTATCGTCAAAATATTTCAAATTGAAATTGAAAAGTTAAAATCAAGACTACATGAAATTTAGAATCAGATTAAGTTGTGAAATTACATGTTGAATGTCTGATAAAGAACCCTTTCCAAGGGAAGCTGATGTGCCTGTAAAATCAAGCACATCGTCTATCAATTGAAACGCCAAACCCTGCAAAACAGAGGAGAAAGAATTAAATTATGGCATTCAGAAACATGTCTAACATGTACAGAATACAGATAGATAGAAAGATATCAACCGAATTGTTTCCCAATGAAATGTATAGACTCAGAACACTATGTTTCATTTCTTTACTTTATGAAAAACATGTAGTAATAATAATAACAACAACAACAACAACTAAACATGCTATTTGTAATTGAAAACACCATACTATAGACTGAAGATCCACAAATATACAAACCAGATTTTTTCCATACTCAAAAGCAAGCACTGCAACTTCAGCTGTTTGCCCTGCAAGGATGGCTATTGCCTTGCAACTGTTTGATATTAATGATGCAGTCTTGTAGTATGTCTTTTGCATATAATATTCCATGCTGAAAATATAAACAATTGTTAGAAATGAAACAAACAGTAGGTGCCCTATCTCTGTTATTGACAATTATATGCTTTTGTAAGCCAAAACCCAGGAATTTTATAGAGAAACCTTACTCGTTGTTAGTTACACAAAGTATATAAGGTGAAGGTTAAGTACACAGGAAAAGAAAATGGATATACATGTGACACAAACAAACTCAGAAGCATACCTACACCGTTGATCAGATGTTGTAGTCATTTGCATGACCTCCCCTGTTACAAGATGTTCTACAACTTTTGACAACAAAGATACAACCTACATGTATAGAAACACAGTCCTTTAGCCGATGAGAAGTACATAATTATGTGCACATCAAGGACCTATATATATATATATATATAATACATCTTCTCAGTTTTAGGTACATATGAACATATATTGTGCATTTATTGTACCTCAGTGTTCTTTAAAGAGGCCAGAGTAACACAAGCCCGGGAAAGCAAAAAATCTCCGGCCAATACTGACAACTGCAACAAAAGTATACCCAAGAAAACCTCAAGCAAGCTACACCCACCATAATATGACAGTATGTGTACAAAATAGTGATCAACTGGAAAACAATATGCAGGCAACAAGAACAAAACTTTATACACATACCTTAGGTCCCATTACAAAGTTTAATGAACCAATACCACGTCTGGTATCCGCATCGTCCAATACGTCATCATGAAGAAGGCTTGCCACCTGAGACAAAATAATGCCAGAATTATTTTGTAATGTGATAGTGGAAAAAATTCATGTATAAAGAAGAGGTTTCAGCTATAAAAACTTGTAAATGCAAGCTAAGGCTACCAATAATAGACCCACAATGGGTCCTCCGACTCTTCCACAGACCCTAACACGGAGAGAGCTTTGTAGCACCGGGTTTCCCTTTTAAAGGCAAATCTCTGTCAGTTGGCATAACGGTTGGAGTTGATGCCATGCTACTAATAGCTCACAGGTTAAGCCAATGAATTAGCAAGGTTGTGTATAATAAATTCGTAATGGCTCCTCTCCTTCCCTTCCCTTCCCTGGACAACGCAAAGCGGAAAGCTTTTGTGGCACTAGAATGCCCTTATAATTTTTTTAGAGCAAATAGAAAAATGGAACTAGAGTGGGCGACAAGTCAGCAATTGAATAACAATCGGCCGCAATACAAATTAAAAATGGAGAGATAGAAAGAAACTGCAAAAATTAACTGTGATAATGTATAGAAAAAAGAAAACAAAAATAGTATATATTTTAACCATTGTCAACATTGCTTGAAAAGAATCAACAAAATCAACCTATATAGATAAACGTGTGGTACATGGCGCACACAACAAAACAATCATGCCTTATCCCACTAGGCGAGGTTGGTTACATGGACCAAAATGACGTCATAATGTTTTATAATAAAACATGTCTATAGTCCAACCATTGACCTCTAAAGTTAATATAAGATATTAGCAACCGTGTTAATAAATAAAGTACAATTCGACACCTCCTAATTGAGTGTGTCATATAAAATTTAATTAATATGTACTTCAAAAACAATATTACTGACAGTATGATGAAAGCATTATTTAAAAAATGAAATTTTCTAAAGGACTGACATGGATCATCTCTGTTACTTCAGCTATGCGTTGTTGTCTTGAACGTAGATCAGTTGTTGTAGTACCTCCAAGTTCCATTGCAGGAGGTGCTTTGGGAATTGGAAGATTTAATGCTGTTGACATCAACAATAAAACCTGCAAAAACAACCATCCATTAATCCAATCCCATATGTTAACAAATTCAACAAGAAAATTCATGAATAAGGCATGAGAAAACTCATAAATATGTACTTTGTATCACCTAATATCTATATGCACGCTCAAACAGAGCTAATCAGAGCTAATCGTCACAACAAAGTGAGGAATTGAGAATGGAAAGAAGGCATCCTGGCATCAGACACGCCATATACTAGAAGTGTCAGTGCTACAGAGGTCAAAACTAGTAGTATCTCCTTATATTTCCATTTTTAAGATATGTCCTCTAATGTTATGTGTCAATGACCATATTTCACAGAATTATGTGAGCTAAGCATATTGAAGAGCAAAGGTAATGTGCTAGTAGTATGAATGCATTAACCTAATTGTAGTAATTTGAAAGGCCAACTTGAAAAAGATGTCATGATAATGTGATGACAATACATTTACAACTTTCGAAGCTTAAATTAAATGGTTGTTTAGTTCCATTTACAATGGTAAATATGCAAATGTCAACCCATGCAGGCAAACATTTCTGCAAAGCATAAACAAGATCTGCATATCATTGAGAATATTCTTACTGTGGGACGAAATCTTTTTCCTTCCACCCCCATTTTGAAGAAATACTCAGCAGCTGAGGCAAGCTTAGGAACCTGTCACATAATACCCAATTTTTACCATGAATAACTGACTTCTATGCAGCACATGAAACCAGCTTATCGGTTCTGTGCAAATATTAAAAACTAGAAAGTTAACAAAGACCAGTGATATACCTCAGCAACTACCATTTCTCGCAACTTGTTACCAATAAATGATAGTTCATCAGCCACCAAAGAAAACGGATCAAGTTCATCCTGAAAATAATACATGTATCGTAGAGAAGTTGGTGAAAATAAATATTGAAGAATGATGGTGAGAATATACCACTTAAATTATAGATATTTTTATTAAATCTATCTCTACTAGTAAAATACAAAGGAGTTCAAGTTGTTTGGAGAAAAGTTTATGGTTAATTCAATATATACAAGATGTAGATTGAAATTCTTATAACTTTCATACATTTGTCCTTTTGAATAAATACAAGCACTGGTACATACATACCACATGGCACATGCATGTACTAACATCTTTAGATGAAGTATGGGGTTTTCACATTGTTAGTAAAAGATTCTACTACACTTAAAGAGTTTAGTAGATGTTAAATTCGATGTAACTTAAAATTTAAAAACACTGCCTAAGAGCAAAGGGGATTTGGGGCTGTACACGTAAGAAAGATGAGAAACCTACAAAGTTTGCAAAGAAAATAACCTCAACTAGGGAGCTGCTGGTGTGGTGATGAATATGATATCTACTGCTATACAATGCTGGCATGCCCTTTGAAAAAATTAAACTTCTCATAACCTGCATCACACAAGAATCATATACAGGTAAAATACAGTGTCACGAAACATTTTTCTCTGGAGGAAAGAAGACAGTTTTATGGTAACAACTGCATAACTAAAGGACAGAAGAACGACAATAAACTTCTTCGGACAACCTAATAGGAAAAAACAAACCAACAGAATAAGCAAAACAGACCACATTAAATCTAAATCTACCAAATACACTTGTAAAAGAAACCATTTACACGATCAATTCCACGGTTGCACCACATGCTAACTGTAAAGCTACTATGTAACTGCATGTTAACTATGAAGCTATTATGTGGAGCTTCTAAATATCACGTTAATTTTTGCATTGGACCGCGAGAAATACAAGTCCAACGCTAAACCAAACATAGGCTAAATCGTCAACAACAATAACAAGTTAACAACGATGTCTTTTCCCGTAAGGTGGAATCTACTACAACGATCAATCATGTGATGTATTTAGGTCAAAAGATAGACAATCCCCATTTGAATTACAATAATCAATGCAGACATATTTCTTTAAAAAAAAAATCAGCAAGAGCATAGCAACTTACTGATTGAGTAAACCACCAACTTAGTTCCTGACTTTGTATGACACTCTCGAATAGGTTGTTAACAAGTTACTATCATTTTGGTCCCTAAGTTTATCCACTTGCTATCAATTTAAGCCTTAACCTATTCCTTAAAGGACTAATATGAGTAAAATTTGACAGAGTCAGAACCTTTTTAAAATATTCATAAACTCAGCAACCTATTTAAAAACATCCTACAAAGTTGGAGACTAATTTGATGATTTGCTCCTTATTGATCACAACACCACTTAATTGAAATCAAGTAGAAACAACACCAATCACAAAACTACAGCTACTTCCCAAATGCACAGATTCAAGCAAAATTAAACAAAGCAAACACTACCTGCTCAGTAGAATCTGTAGGTGAGTGAGAGAAAAGAAAGCGGCGGTTGTTTCCTCCAATAGAGATAAACCGGCGGTATCCATTGAAGGCACCTCTAAGGTTTCTCGAAATTCGAGAAAAAAGCATCTCGTACTTGGAAGAGAGAGACGAAGAAGAAGAAGACTTTTCAGGCGGCGATGCGAGGGGTACGTGGAATTAGAAGGAGGTGGGAATAGTAAAAGCAGAGAAGCGCAGACACATTTTCCACGAAAGCGATACTGCTGGCACCGTTTAAGAAATAAGAATGCGGTAGTCTGTGTGTGATTGTGTTTATGTTTAGTAATAATAATGTAATAGCGTGACGATGGCAAAGCTCAACCATATAAATCTTGGTTTTTCTAATTTTCTTGTCAAAAAATTCAGGTGATATTACATCCTTAACCTGGAGGTTTGTAACATATATATCGGTCTTTTAAGTTATTTTGATCACACATAAGTTTAAAATTTGTAATATATTGATCATTTAAGTTATTTTGGTCACGCATAAATTAAAAATGTTTACAAACTTAAAAGACTTATGTGTGACCAAAATAACTTAAAGGACCAATTTATTACAAACCTCAAACTTAAAGATATCTGGTGTAATTTTGCCAACAATTTACCATTTATTGTAGGCTAATTAGGTTGGGAACTCAACTTTCATTTTTGCCCGACCTGATTCAATTCAATTTACTCATCTTGTCCGACCCGATTCAATTCAAACAATTTATAATCACATGACTCATTTTTTATCTTTTGAGAAGGAAAAAAAAAGAAGTAAATCATCTTTTCTCTTTCTAAATGGTAAATGTTGAACAATTTAGTCTCTTTTTTTTTGTTGAAAGAAAACAATTTAGTCTCTTAAATTTAAGAATATTAATTAATTTAAGGTTTAATAGCAGTTTTAGCCCCCTAACTTTTTCAAAGTTGCGATTTTGATCCCCTAAAAAAAACTATAAAACCGCCCCTTAAGTTTTGCACATGTGGCAGTTTTGGCCCCCAAGGTCAATTTACTCGGTCTACGCTAACGTAGTACTCTAAGTGAGGTGCCACGTGTTTTTTTTTTTATTTTTTATTTTGGCCTTGGAGAGCCAAAACTGCTACAGTTGCAAAACTTAAGACGCGGTTTTGTAGATTTTTTTCTTATGGGACTAAAATCGCAACTTCGTAAAAGTTAGGGGGCGAAAACTACTATTAAGCCTTAATTTAATTACTCTCCAGAAAAATTATACGGTTGCTTTTAAGCACATATGGTACGAGGAAAACAAATATACTTATTAGTTCACTAATTTTAGATTTAATCAAAGATCCTAGCCTCCCATGATGTAAGAATTTTGAAATCTTTTTCTAAGCAACTCCAAAATCTCTTTTTTGATGACATACCAAAAATGTTATATTAACTTTGTAGTTTTATTTTTCTTGAGCTCCATCTTCTTTGATCACAAAAAAAGAAATTATGCGATTGTATTTAGTCAACATTCATCAAAATCAATTAGATATTATTAGCAAAAAAAAAACAATTACACACATGTTAACTAATATTCTTTTCTTCTACATAAAAAAAACTAATATTCTTTTGTTGACTCAAGACATCTAAAAACCTTTAAATTTAATGCAATTTTTTTCTTAAAAAAAGATTAAAATATGTTGTTCAATTTTAATGTTAAACCTAAGAATTTATCAACGAGGATGCCAAATATGCATCTTTCAAGGGCGGGATGCATATTACATCGTCGAATCTCCTTGAAAACTTCCTCTAGATAAGCGATGTGGTCCACCTCATCTTCAAATTTTTACAATCAAGTCGTCTATGCAGCCTTCCAGCATATCCCCCAATTTGGTCCTTAAAATTTTTGTTCATTATACGTTGCTAAATATTAAGTCTTTGTCCGGTCCGAAACAGAACTCTCGTTCTTTCATAATGTTGTTCCATTCCCCTCATTCTCTCTCATCACGATATATCTACCTTAACGTTGTACCTTTTTATTAAGTTTTGACGCTTTTGATACCTCTTAGACATTAAACTTTTATTCAGGTTTGAACCTAGAACCTCTCAAACATTAAACTTTTATTAATTAAAAATTTTGTAAATGATAAGTGTTATTAGTTATTGTGCAATCTTTTCTCCACTTTTTCTAAAAAAAATTATTATAATAAGTGTTATTAGTTAATTGTTAGATTATTATTTAAGAGTCAGATTTTGTTGTTGTCAATGATTCTTTGACATATTTTTCCATATTCAGAGAAATTTCATCAACCTGCCATAACATGTGCTAAATCTTGTGCACTAAGGAGCAATATTGAACTTGTCTTTGTAAATATTGTTTTTAGGGAAATGCTAACATGCATCATAAAGATGCATATTAATGAACTTTATATATATATATGTGTGTGTTGTCTTAAAAGCTATGCATTTAATTTGTTAAGAGTACGAAATTTGTTTTTTTTCAATACAAAATTTTTATTTTTAGATTGTTTAACATGTGTTCTTAAAACACACGTTATCATAACCTTTACTATCATTCCTTAAAAAAAAAAGAAAAAAACCTTTATTATTATTACTAATGATTGTTGTTTTCTACATGTGAAGTCTTATGTGAACACAATACTTGACAAACCATTAAGGTACACACGAAAAAGAAAAATAGCAAAACAAACAAGGTTTTAATGATACATATTTTTAAAATAATCAAATGGTGTGTGTTTGTGTGTACCGAAATGATTTTTATTTAGAGTTTTGATCTCTCAAATACGTTTCTTTCTTTATATATGTTGAAATTTGTCTCGAAATTAATGTTGAAGTTTTGAGGGAAATTGTGGCACGTTGGTTTTGGATCGTGACACAATTTGTGTTGCGAAGTTTGGAGTGAGCCATTGGAAATATTGTAGCACAACGGGAAGGAATCGTGACACGATTGCTGGATAACAGTCAGTTCGTACGAAGTGAGGATCTTCAATCGTGACATGATGGAAGTACATCGTGGCACAATATCTCGGAAATTGTGTTATATAAGGCTTCATTCTTCATTTTTTTAGAGAGCTTCAAGAGAGAGAACCTTGGGAAATCAAAGGAGATAACTTTAGGGTTAGGGGTCTTTGATGAGAGGTTCTCTTGGGTTGGAGAAACATTTGTAAACACCTTGGGTAGTGAGATCTCATTAGAGGAATGACCAAAAAGCTTCCTTGAGTGGTTTCTCTTAGGATTCATTGTGGGTTTGAGTGACTTGACAAAGGGGTAGAAATTAGGGTTGATTCTTTGTGAGTTTGTAAGTTAATTTCTTGTAACTTCTTTGTAACACTCTTATCATAGTGAAGGGAAGAGATCTCTCTCCTCCATAGTAGATCATTGTTAGACCGAACTGGTAAATAATTCTTGGTGTGTTTATGTCTCTTGTCTCCTTATCTTTTGCTTGTGGTTTTGTGCTTTTACACTTGGTTTCTAGATTAGATATAGAATTGTTGTTGTTAGTTGAGGCTACTTTGATATTGGTTACTACTTCCCTTTTACTTCACAAATCTAAGTTTTATCAGTGTGTTTTATTGTTCGAATTCACAACAATATATTTAGTTCCTTTTTGAGAAATTCTTGATATATATAGTTGAATATCCACATATTTCAGCATTTTATTTTATTTTATTTTATTATACTTTACTTTAAAAGGAGATCTCATTCTCCACTCCACCCTTACTCAAACCCATGATCCTTTTGAAAATAGGTATAGTGTCTTATCAACTGAATTGTACTTCATTGTCAAAAAGAGATAGGTATGTATTTCGGCCTTTAAGATACTCATACTTAGTAGTTTTTTTTCCCTTAAAAATCTAATTATCATCGAAAAATGTTTGTCCATTTTTTTTAAGAACTTTTAGACCATCCACAATACAACACCCTCTTTGGATGCTTAAACGGGTCCCGACTGTACATGTCACTCATTTTATAATTAATATTTAATAAGCACCTAATCTCTCCAACCCAACACCTCAAAATAACACTATATCATTACATTTTAACAATAATTTATATACTCATTCATAATTATATAATTTTAAAATATTGAAGTAATTTAATTATGTTGTTTATGCCTTCAATTTGTGATTTGGGAAAACTTGGAATCGTGACACGATTTGTGGAGCGTGTCACGATTTCGCAATGCCGAGAGCATGTTTTGCAGGGTGTCCAATCGTGACACGATTTCGGCTTGCTAGCCAAGTTTTCAGGATAAGGTTGGTCGTACCTTGGATCGTACGCACCAAACGTGTCACAATTTGGCAAAACGTGACACGATTTTGACAGTTGCAGGGTACTATATAAGTGTTTCTTTGCAGATTTTGAAGGGGAGAGAGAGAGAGAGCGCTTCAAGAGAGGAAAACTTGGAAAATCAAAGGAGGTAACTTTAGGGTTGAGGGTCTTTGATTAGAGTTCTCTTGGGTTGGGAAACATTGTAAACACCTTGGGTGAGTGAAAATCATTGAGTGTCTTGTTCATTGGTGAGATTGGGAAAA
>Ga0228711_1011510_pt1 | contig 11200 bp, 5 predicted proteins | sample MedpolnodulmetaG_2_FD_177996 | JGI IMG/M metagenome (GOLD analysis project Ga0228711, IMG submission 177996) | Root nodule microbial communities from Medicago polymorpha collected in Santa Monica, California, United States - brown nodules | ecosystem: Host-associated > Plants > Roots > Nodule...
CTTACTTGCCATTTGGCTTTTCATTTTAAAACCTTTTTTCAAAACTAATAAAAAACACAAAAACGAATCAAACGTCAATTTCTACCCCGAACTACGAGGTTTTGATCCCTCACAGGTACGTAGGCAAAGGACACTCGTCCTTTCAAATCAATATAGCACAATTAATTAAATAAAAATCAAGAGGTTCCCATAGAATACTATGGATATTTAGGGTGCTAACACCTTCTCTAAATATAACTAACCCCCGAACCCTAAATCTTTTAAAAGGGGTTTTTCGAACTTTTTTTTTCCCCTTTTCTCTTAAAATTAAATGTTCAGTCGTGAAATAAAATAGTGAGTCAAACGCTAATCAAATAGCCTTGATCTCCGAAAAATGGCGCGACATTTAGGGTTAAATATTTTTTTGGTCCCTATAAATATACTAACTTTTCGTTTTAGTCCCTCTAAAATTTTCCTTCAACTTTTAGTCCCTATAAAATTTTTAATAACTACTTTTGGTCCCTATTTTTAAATTAATTTGTGTATTTTTAATGAAATTGTGCAGAAATATGTAGTATATTGTAAAAAAAAATCCCAAAAAATAATTAGAATTTTTTAACAAAACATAAATTAAATATGAATTTTTAACCGTCAAAAATATAAAAATTCATATTAAATTCATGTTTTGTTAAAAAATTCTAAATTTTTTTTGGAGAGATTCATATAATATTATGAATTTTTGTAAAAAAATTATATTCAAAAATATGAATTCTACATATGATTTTACTTTAAAAGAAGGACCAAAAGTGAAGATGGAAAAAAAATTTGGTCAGGTAACATAGTGGCTAAAAGTCACCTTATAACGTGAATAAGTGAGGTGTCCGGAGTTCGAACCTGGCCCCTACATATAATAATGGATTATCCTACCAACTGAGTGACAAGATGAAAAATAAAGAATGCATGAAATATGCAAGGTCCGGGTCTGAAAACTTCCGCCACCTTACAAATAAAATATACAGGTTGAATATTCATGAATTTTTACCGGAAAGGATAACTTATAAATATCTAGATTCCTTAAAAAAAAAAAATGAATAATAAAGGAGAGACTCGGAGAGGGTTTGTAATTAAAAAAACTGTAACTTTGAATTGTGAATCGGAGAATAAACGCTAGCGGAGAAAGGAAAGAATCACATGAGTTTGGGTTTGATTTATAATCGTTGAATCGAATGCCAACAACTTAGTTAACGAAGAAGAAGGGGAAATGAAGAAAGACGATGATGATGATGATAAAGACCCCAGACTTGCCGGTGCTATTCTCTTCGGTCTAATTGCCGCCACAACCACTACTCTCCTCGTACGTAAGCTTATAGATTCATTTCTTTTTAGGTTTCGCTAATAATTCATTATCCTAATCTCAATTTTCTTTCAGTTCGGTCAGGTTCGCAAAACTCTTGAATGGTTCTCTATTCAGGTATTAACTTTCGTTACAATTAATCAGTTTTTGATGAACCGATTTCTGTTTTCTTAACTATTATGTGTTTGAACTCTTTTATTTTAATTTTAGGTAACGAGGACTCAGGCATGGAAAGGAAAGAGTGGTAGTTATAGAACAGCTTATCAGGAAGAGGCTTGGAGAAAACACAATAAACGAATGCAAGAAGAGTACGAGGAAGAGATGGAGAGAGTCGTCAGTTTTTTCCTCTTCTCATCAACTTTATATTTCATTATTGTTCAAATTTTAAATGCAAGATTTGCTTTGTTGTGTAGCAAAGATGAGGATATAGCGTTGGTTGTGTAGTAAGACTAGATGGGATTGGATTAGATATGATAACATTAGATAGATAGTCGGGGTAGCCCCTATTGTAGAAAAGATAGTATAGTGGTAACTTGCCTTATGTGGTTTGTGCATGTAGAGAGAAGACTTGTAGATTTTGTAGTCCTGAGAGAGTCAATCGGATGGAGGGTAGTCAAATCACTTGCGGCAAAGGAAAACTTAGAAAAACCACATGAGAAACAATTAAGAAAGATTTAGAGATTAATGAGTTGAATAGAGACATGCTATATGATAGAACATTATGGCATTCTTTCATCCTTGTAGCCAGCCGGTCCCACTTAGTAGGATAAGCTCGGTTGTTGTTTGTTAGTTGTAGTTGTAATGTTGTGGGAAGGTTAAGTCACAATGTTTTAGAAATAAGACAAATTTTATTGCTTTATCATAAGCCAGAAAGAAATGCAGTTTTTAGCTTCAGCTTAGGTGTGATCTAGAACAGAATCTTGGAGATAGGACTCCTTTAGGGAAGAGTACTCCTCTTGTCTGACCAGAAAAATAAACCTTAAGTGCTCTTTTAGGCCAGTGTATTTCGCTCTTATAAGTTTCAGATACTGATATGAATTGGTAATTTGTTACAAAGAAATTGAGAAAGATCTCTTGGATTACAACTTTGCAGAACATGCAACTTTCATGCTTTAAGGCACTAATTCTCTCACAAAGCACTCGCCGTCCTCCCCTCTTAAGCCTTGTTGTTTGTGAACACCGTGGCCCACTTTTCTAACTATTCCCAGCTAACTAATCAAAGACCCGGATTTGGAATCTCTCCATTGAAGATTCTCTCAATTTTTCTCAAGTGGAATCTCAACCATCAAATATGAGAAAGAAGATGAGAGTTAGATTTAAAGAAAAGTGGTTGGTGTGTTTAAATGGTGAAGACTGAAAATGGAGAAAAATTGAGAAAATTTTCAATGGAGAGAATCCAAATCCCAAAGACCCATGTCACCACCTCCTCCTTCGCACTAATTTTTGGTACAATTGCCTGTGTTGCGTCAACCATTTATACTGCTCTCCTTGTGTAATCTGCAAAAAAGGTTGGTCCAGGCAGGGTGTGCACCATTTCTATCATTATCTCAAAATGGTAATATTTTCCTAATAACATACAAAGTTATTAGAGATAAACTTTATAAAAACGATGAAAGATCTCTTAAACAAGAGAAAGAAAAAAAAACAAATGACACGATAATCTATAAATATGCCTTTCTATTCTGCATCACTAGGTGATTTTCCATTTGTTCTTTGTAGGAACGAATACGGCGTATGCAAAACGTGTTTAACAGAGAAAGAAATAAGTTCAAAAGAGGGTATGAAAGCTGGAGGGAACATGGTCCCAACGCATATCATCAACATTTCCAAAGAGAAGATTGGTATTGGAAGACTGATAATTCATACAGAGACAGGAGGACTAATTATCGAGAAACTCCAAGAGAGAGCGGAAACTATGCATTATCACATCACTACTCAGTTTTGGGTCTTGACAGGTACTCGCTGAGATCTAAGACAATTGTCCATCTAATCTCTGGAGGAAACATTGTGTTTTTTTCACATATTTAACCTGAGGAATTACAAGATAACTGTTTGCATTATAGATTATTATAGAAATAACAAATGAGAACTGTGTTGGTGAAGAAAATGCCTTGTACTCTATGGCTGGATATATGCTTATATGGTAAATCCAGAGCTGTCAATTTATCTAATTTTAGACACTATGTACTTTAGATGTATGTGATTCTGATACTTAGTAATAGTTTCAACTTGCAAGATCGGTATTTGTGAATGGAGTTTCAGTTTCCAAATTTTTTCTAAAAACTGTAACTTCGTAAATGCTTGAAGACTCTTACACAATTGTGTTCTATCTGCAAATAAAGTTAGCATGATTGTTTTGCTTTCATGATTGGCCATTAAATTTAACTTTCTGATGGACTTCAGGTTTAGGAAATCACCATATTCAGATGCAGAGATTAAGGTAACTTTATTTTCTCACAATGCCTTGCACATTACTAATTTACTATTGGTGTTTTGCTATATTTTGTCTATCAATTGCTATGTGCATCTGTGCATCACACATTTTTTATACAAGTGTTTCATCATATTTTACTTTTAGTGTCTTTGATATGACCATGTTTGAAGCCTCTATAATACTGCATCATATATTGTGCGTTTGAGCACTATTCTGGAACAACTAGTTTCATAATTATTCTTTTGAAGTAGTAAAATCATATGAAATGTTGTCATGGTCCAGCCTTGAATTGTGCTCAAGGAAAATCTATAATCCTGCCATAATTTATGTACATATTATAACTATTCCCATTGCTAGAGAGTGCAGTGTTTCATCTGGTTGATAAAGATCTGAACTTGTTTGAGCGTTCATGTCCTGGTCAATTCACTTACCTAAAAGATAAGGAAAAATAAGCTGAAGAAGTGCCAAAAAGGCAGATAAATATTCTCTAGTTATACCCTGACCCAGACCAAGGGGCCAGTCTAGCACCTAACTTACTGGCTCTTACTCAGGACCAGGACCTAAACTAACCGAAAAAGGCAGCAGAAGACTTCTCTTAAAGGGATTACAGCCTTTAGTGACTTCTATCCTGATTTGATGTCCAGTAGTGTGTTCTCCCTTTCGGATTATTATTATTATTATTATGTATTTTGATATTATTGATATTGTTGCTTATTGCTCTGTTTCTTACATGACCTTGTTACTTTGTTTTGGTTTTGTTTGTTAATTATCCTCTTACCTCTGCAGTCAGCATTTAGGACAAAGGCAAAGGAGTATCATCCTGATCAGAACCAGGATAATAAAGGTAGGTCTTGACTTATTATCAGTGCATAAGATCTTGTGATCTCAAACTTTGGCATTACTAATCACTTAATCATGTATGAGGAAATGCCAGACGTTGCTGAAGCTAAGTTCAAAGAAGTGATGACTTCATTTGAGGCCATAAAACAGGAAAGAAGTAACAAAAATCAGTAATTGTCAATCTTTGCCCATCAATCCCTAGACCCAAAAGGATGTAAGTTATTCCAAGTAATTAATAAAGTTCATTATTTATTCATTTAATCTTCATCTAGCTAAATCATGAATTTGCTGTGAATAAATTTTCTGCAATCATTGGTTTTTTTTTTTTGGAATTCCTTCTATGTGTAACATATGTATTTAATTAATTAGAATTCCAACCACATATGTAATGCATGTGTATTGTGGTCTAAGTAGATTCTAGGGGGTTGCGGTCAGTCACATAATAATTCACGTAACACAGTTAGAACGCAAATTATTTTCTCATACAATAGTATGTCATTATTATTGCTACATATAACATTGGATAAAATTTGCTTGTATTAGTACTTTCTTTGTCGATCACTTGATGAGTCACGCCTCTTACACTTTGTTTAACCAAATTGCTGTCCTACTTTTACAAGTTTGGCCTTTACCATGAGCGCAATGTTCGTTTATAAGGCATTTTCCTTTTGGATTTTTAACTGCCACCTCTTCTGTCGTTTGTTTCTAAAACCAAATACTAATTAGACAAATTATCGTGTATGATCTTAAAAGTGTTTTAATTTATGTAATTGGATTTGTTGGTGTTGTTTATTTTTATCAATTATAATTTGCCACGTGTATTAGATACACAGTTCGTGTGCTATATTATGATTGTAGAACCATAATAACAACACATACAGAATTTCACCTAAGTTTTGTCCATTGGATCCCCGAATGTATTTAAGTTGAATGAAGGCAGGAAAATAATGTCTTTGATGGTAATAAAGGAAAAGTTATACCAGTTTCATTTGGTTAAGTTTTTCTTTTGTGCCCCTTTTCTGGAAATGAAGCTGAATTACATCTGTATGCCTGATAGAGTTTGAATTTTAGTTTTATGCATATGATTATACTTTGATAGCAGTTTAATTTTGTTTCTATGCTTCAATGAACAGAATTTGACACTAACAGACATGTGTAACCTGTCTGAGCTGTACAAAGAAAATCTGGTAATAATATTACATTATAGTGAGCACGACTTCATTAAGTGGCCATGCCATGTTTGAACGCCACCGGCAAACATTTGAGGTTGAATATGGAAGCCATGGACAGAGATGGACACTGAAGTGCTGCTTTTCATAAGAGTTTATTTGAAGTTTATCAGCATTTGTATAACATACGTGTAGAACTAATAAATATAGCCTATGGTATGCTCTTAAGCAATTTTCAATTTATTTTTATAAATTTTCCACAATAGTTCATAGAAAATTTATACAGGAATTGATTTTCTCTTTGATTGTAAAAGCTAAATAAATTTAAGCTCTTGTATGATCAACATTTTATAGAATGAGTATTTAATAATTAAATTGTTTTTCCGAAGATTAGACCCAAATGTTTTCCATCCATATATCACGACAGCGAAAAAATGAAGAACCAAACTGTGGGGGCGAGGGTTTAATCCTGAAGTGACTGATCCTTCTGAAAACAAACCCCCAAAGACTCAAATAATCAAAGCAAGCTTAACACATTTCTTTCCTTGCTGGGTCAAGTGATGCACAAAAAACCTCGTAAAGTGCTGCTGCCAAAATATTTATGGTAGATGCAACTGGCAGCATATTCAAAGATTAAGATACCTTAGGCATTAAGCAGAGCTAAATAGCTTTGCGAATGCTTATGCATGCCGGAACATATGTGTTCATTGTGATGGATCTTTCGAGAATGACTAGCATGTTTTCTTTTGGTGTTAGAAAGTAGAAGAGATACTGAATGAGTCAGGACTTTGGGAGTTTGTTAGTGACGATATTGATACGGCATATGGTTTTATGCCTTTATTCTTTCAACTTATTGATACTTTAATACAACAAAATCTCCATACGTTCGATATGACTTTATTGTGTATCTAGAAGCGATGAAATGATGAGCTATGGAATGATGTTGAGATCCCATCCCGTGTCGCGGTAAAGCTGGTGCATTATTGCAATGCATAGTTGTAATTTCATGAAGAAGAAAAAAAAGAATCAAGTTTATTTTCTTACATAGAATTTTCATATATGAGTGACTACCATATAAATATTTTCTATGTATGCTTTCAGTTTGTTTGATTTGTGCTTGATCCGGATGATAAAAAATTCTAATTTTTTTTTAAGTGGAAGCATGTGCGCAGCCGTAGAGAACTGGGATGTTGAAGTGTAAATGTAATGTAGACGCGACAATCTTTCAGGAGCATAGAAGGTATGGTATCTGGATGTGTTTGAGGGATGACAAATCTGACTTTGTAGCAGCCAGAGGCTTGGTATATATGGTTACTACAACCTCAGGAAGCTGAAGCACAAAGGCTTATAGAGGCTATTAATTTGCTTGGCAACATGAATTGAATTTACCGGGAGTGTTTGACGACATTCAAAGTAAATTTAGTACTAGGTCGAATTTTTAAACTATTTTTAATTTTTGTAAATCTTCGTTTAGTTTCATACAAAACTAAGGGGATGTATTGGATTAGGGATTCTAAGGGATTTTAAAAGACTTTTTAATTATGAAAAAGTCTTGTAATATTCAATCAAGACTCTTTGTAATTTAAAAAAAGTCGTGTGGTATTCAATCAAGATTCTTTGTCATTTTAAAAAAGTCTCGAGGTATTCAATCAAGACTTTTCATCACTTAAAAAAAGTCTCATGGTATTCAAAACATTCAAATTTCAAAGGATTGTTTAATAAATTAGATTTTGATGGATTTTGTGGGATTTTCTAGTGAAATTTTAACAAGAAAAAGTCTTTCATGAAGACATAAGATTTCTTGGGATTGTTTTTCTTCAAAAGTTTACTATCTCTTTCTTATCCCTTCTTCCTTCTCTCTTCTCCTCTCTCTCTCTCTCTCGTCTCTCTCTCTCCTCTCTTTTCTCCCTCTTCTCTTCCCCCTCTCTCTATCTCTCATAAAAATAAAATAAAAAATAAGAGTATGTATTGAAAATATTATGATAGAGAGCGTGTTGTAATCATTTCTTTTCAATGAGTCCTTAAAATTCATAAAATCTTTTGAAATCTTATAAATCCATAAAATTCTTTAAAATCCTTTAAAATCTTATGATGTAAATCCATTGAAATCCAAATTGAAAATCCTTATAGTCTTTTAAAATCATGAAAGTCATTAAAATTCAACAAAATCTTTTAAAATCTTTGAGACTTTTTTAAGCAAAAATTGTCCTTTAAAATCCTAATCCAATACACCCCCTAAAGTTTTATTAAGAGATAAACAAATAACGTTGCAACTTTGTGGTACGTTTGTTGATAGGTACATAAGTATTTTTATTTTTTTCGCAAAAGATTCATAAGCATGTGTCAGGACTACACTTATGAATAAGATGAATTAGTTTGATTTTTGTCAAAAGCAAATATTTTTAAAGACCAACACATTTAGATTAGTCGTGTTGGCTTGCGACTTTGATTCTTATTTTTCTTGTCAATTTTAAAGTTAAAAGAAAGAAAGAAAGAGTCTGTATTATTAGCAGTGTAAAATAGTTTTACACTAACATCCTTGAACCCACAAAAGAAATGAAGAAAGACGATGAAGATAACGAGCCCAAACGAACTATTATCTTAGTGGTAGTTACCGCCGCCGTTTGTACTATCATGGTAAGCTTCTTCTTAGACATTTATTTAATTTCGATTTTAGGTTTCATTAATAATTTTACCATCCTAATTTCAATTTGCAGCACGGTTCAGTGGTAAAAACTCTTCGATGGTTCTCTGATGAGGTATTTGCTTCTAATGTATGTAGTTTCAAGTGCAACAAGAACAAGATCATTGCTGAAACTTGTCTTTTTTGAACTCTTTTAATGTAGTTGAGAAGGAAGAGTGGTAATAAGCCAATGCAAGACGCGCAAAAGGCCTTTAACAGAGACAATGCTCCCAATCAGCATTTCCAAACAGAAGATCTGTATCATAAGACTGATACTTCATACAGAAACACGAGGACTAATTGTCGAGAAACTCCAAGAGAGACCGGAAACTATGCATTATCACATCACTACTCAATTTTGGGTCTTGACCAGTATAGGAAAGCGCCGTATTCAGATTATGAGATTAAGGTAACTTTATTTTCTCATAATGCCTTGCACGCTTTTGCTACATTTTGTGTATCCATTCATATGTGCATCAAAGTCATCTTGATATGACCAGAATTGAAGCTTCTATGATACTAAGACAGAGATTGTGTGTTTGAGAACTATTCTTGACTGCTAGTTTTATAATTATTCTTTTTGAGAGCAGTAAAATCATATGAAACGATGCCATGGTCCAGCCTACGAATCGTACATATTATAATTATTCATCTTGCTTGAGTTGAGTTGAGTTGAGAGTGCTAGTGTTCCATCTGGTTGAGATTTGAGAAAGACCTGAACTTGTTTGAGCGTTTGTGCCCTTGTCACTTCACTAGCCTAAAAGATAAGGAAAATATGCTGAATAAGTCCCAAAAGGTCAGATAAATATTCTGGAGTTACACCCAGACCCAGACCAAGGGGCCAGGCTAGCACCTTATTTACTGCCTTACTGCCTCTTACTCAGGACCAAGACCTAAACTAACCAAAAAAGGCAGCAGAAGAAGGCTTCTCTAAAAGGGACTACAGCCTATCGCGACTTCTATCCTGATTTCATGTCCTGTTGTGTGTTCTCCCTTCAGATTATTATTATGTATTTTGATATTATTGATACTGTGGCTTATTGCTCTCTTTCCGACGAGACTTTGTTACTTTGTTTTGATTTTCTTTGTTAATTATCCTCTTATCTCTGCAGTTAGCATTTAGGACAAAGGTAAAAGAGTATCATCCTGATCAGAACAAGGATAATAAAGGTAGGTCCTGACTTATTAACATTGCATAAGATCTTGTGATCTCAAACTTTGGCTTTGTTAATCACATAATCATGTATGGGGAAATGACAGACGTTGCTGAAGCTAAGTTCAAAGAAGTGATGACTTCGTTCGAGGCTATAAAACAGGAAAGAAAGAACCAGAGTCAATAATTGCCTAACTATGCCCATTAATCCCAGAGCCCAAAAGGATGTTAGGTATTCCAAATAATTTATAAAGTTCATTATTTATTCTTTTAATTTTCATCCAGCTAAATTATGAATTTTCTGCAAATAAATTGTCTGCAATCATTACAGATTATATTTTTTTGTGTTTCGGAAATTTATCTATGTATTGTTAGATATGTATTTAATTAATTAGAATTCCAATCACAATGCCTCTGTATTATACTCAGTTGGAGCTCGTCATACTAGGCAAACTATATTTTCTCACACAATGTCATTATTGTTGCTGCATATAATGTTAGATACAATTTGCTTGTACTGGTACTTTCATTGTCGATTACTTGATAAGTCATGCCTCTCACACTTTGTTTAACCAAATCGTTTACGAGGCATTTTCCTTTTGGATTCTTACTGACAAATCTATATGTCATTTGTTTCTGAAACCAAATAATTAGACAAACTACCTTGTATGATCTTAAAAGTGTTTTAACTTATGCAATTAATTTCGTTCAAAGCTTAGGTGTTGCTTGTGTTTATCACTTATAATATGCGACATGCATTAGATACACAATTCATGTTCTATAGAACTGTGAAAACAACACACACAAAATCGCACCTAGGTTTTGTCCATTAGATACCTGAATGCATTTTAAGTTGAGCAAAGGCAGGAAAATGATATCTTTGATGGTAATAAAGGAAAAGTTATACCAGTTTCTTTTGGTTTTCTTTTGTTCCCCTTTTTTCTGGAAGTCTAATTTTAGTTCTATGCATATGATTATACTGATGATAGCAATTTAACTGTCTTTATATATGAACAGAATTTGACACTTAACAGACATGAGTAACTCGTCCGAGCTGTACAAAGAAAAGATGGCAATGATATTAAAGTGTAGTCATTGAGTGGCAATCCATTGATATGAACGCCACCGGCAAACATTTTGTCATGTATGAACGCCGCCGGCAAACATTCAAGGTTGAATATGGAAGCCATAAACAGAAACGGATACTTAGTGCTGTTTAGAAGACTTTATTTCAAGTTTATAGTATGAGATAAGCATTTGTGTAGCATAAGTGTTTGGAAGAACTAATAAATATAGCTCATAAGCAATTTTCAATTTATTTTTATAAATTTCCCAAAATAGTTCAGAGAAAATTTATTCAGAGCTTGATTTTCTCTTTGATTGTAATTTGGTAAAAGCATCATACATTTATGCTCTTGTATGATTGACATTTTATAAAAAGAGTATTTCCCAAATGTTTCCAAAGGTTGATCTCTCCCCACAAGTATCCTTACCCATTGTAGATGGTGTCCCCTTATATTCAATTCAAGTTAAATTAATTCTGAGATTCTCTAACACTTACTAAAATCTTATTTTGGTCATTCCCAAT
>Ga0228711_1011514_pt1 | contig 11198 bp, 6 predicted proteins | sample MedpolnodulmetaG_2_FD_177996 | JGI IMG/M metagenome (GOLD analysis project Ga0228711, IMG submission 177996) | Root nodule microbial communities from Medicago polymorpha collected in Santa Monica, California, United States - brown nodules | ecosystem: Host-associated > Plants > Roots > Nodule...
GGACAACTCCAAGAGACTTCCTTTGCTCAATCACAACTGAAAGAGACTTAACTTAACAATTACAAAGAATTGAATAAGGTTTTGAATACTTGATATACAATCAGAGGTATTCACAATACAGTGCGAACAGAACAGACTCTGTTTTACAAGACACTTAAGAATTCTAAGATATAAACAGTTTGAAGAATTCTCTAAGTTGTTGATGTTTGTTTTCGACGTTTTAGCATAGAGTATTGGCCTTTGCTTTTGTGTAGTATTGTATGTCTGTTCTCCAAGTCTTTATCCCTATATATAGAGGTTTTGAGAGACGTTGAGAATTAGCCGTTACATCAACTGTCTTGCTTGAAGCTTTGATTCTTCACCCTTGATCTTTTGCCTGATTTGATAGTTGTCCTATGAAGAACTAATTTCAAATCCATTCCATAACAAAAGGAGCAACGTCTGCAGCCAAGTTACTGTTATCTTTGTCTTGATGTAGAGACAAATAATGCAGAGATGGTGGTTGCAGAGTTCGTGGCCATACACTTCGTACACTGTCTTTTGTCAACTCTGGTGAAGTAGCTTCTGACGAAATATGCTTCTGATGACCATTGCTTCTGATGACCTTGCTTCTGATGACGTGTCTTCAGGAGCTCTTCTTCAGACCCGTTGCTTCAGACGCAGTTCTTCAGACGAATTTCTTCAGATGCTTTAAGCTTCAAATAAATTTCCTTTGCTCTTTGACTTGTTCAATCAGAATCTTTAAGAATAATACTTTGATTATGATCCTGTACACTTGAACAAATGTTTAGCATATCCAATTGATAATTTTTAATACCTTGTTATTATCAAAACTCAATAGGTAATTTTGTGAAACACCCTTTGTTCCAACAAGTTAAACAAGTGGTTTTTCTAAGAATTTGAATAAGAAAACCTTACTAGAAAAACCAATATTATTTGTAATTTTTATCAATGAGTATTTCTTAATGAAAATTTCTAATTAACATCTAGAAACAAGAATAAAATGAAACCATAAAAATCATTAAATTACATATTTTTTTTAGTGTTTCTAAAATCTAGTGTTACACATTGAAAAAATTAAAATTGGAGAAAATAAATGAATAAAAATATAAAACATTAATAAAGATAGCGTGATGAGATGAAGCAATAAAATTGTTGAAAAGAATACAGAAGCGTGATATCATAATGAGAAAAAGATAAAGATTGAAAGAGACTCTAAAATTCATATTTCCTTACATAAAAAGTTATAATTAGAATGAAAAAGGAATAAAAACACCGGAATGAAGGATAAAGGGAACATGATGAGAACGTGGTACAGTTGTTGAAAGGAAAAAAGGCAGCATGCTACCATGATGAAAGGTGGGAAGAAGCCGCATATTTTGAGGAAAGTTGTTTAAGCTAAACATATATGTAGATGTAAGTTACCAATGTGGGTCCAATCCTTTTGGAAAAAAAACCTACACATAAAGTGGTGTGACCAAGATAAGTTTTACCTAATAAAATAGCGAGTGTTAAAGTTTATGTTCTAAAGAGAGTGAACTGTTTGAACATTTAACATATATTAAATAAGAGTCATGTTAACTTGTGCCCTAAGGGCACATGTTAAACATTAAATTCTTGTCACTAATGATAAGTATTAATTGAAAAAAATTAATATTAAATTTTTTAAGTAATAAATTAACACAATTTTCGAAGCAAAATTTCTATTAGTGGAATCATTAACATGTGTCATTAAATAATTATTAATATATAATAAAAAAGAGACTGACATTGACACTTTTTCTAAATTAAAGTAATCAAGTATTTGGGTATTAATTAACATTATTGGAAAGAGTAAGTTATTGAGTTTTTTCTTTTTTTTGACAAAATTGTAAGTGATTGAGTTGAGAGTCATAAAAGTGGTATTAGCTAGATGGTCTAATTGAAAAACAATGATTAATATTATATTAAAATTTGACATGCTCATTTATTTGTATAAAAATATTTTTACAAATGGGCTATATATGATTGAATGGAAGAGTGTAGTTTTTGTAATTTAATTATTATTTGTTTTTTTGTATAAATCGTAAAGATTTTTGGTCCCTTAACTTTTTTTTGTATATATAAATATTTTTTATTTAATTTTATATTAATCTAGTTTTATCTTATAAAAAATTATATATAGATTAATATTATTATTTCTTATCATTTTATGATAAAAAAAAATTTCTTGAGTTGCTAGCTTAGTGGTTAGATCTTTTCCTTTTATTTCCACGGTACATAGTTCAAATCTCTCTAGAGATCTGTAAAATTTTCAGTGGTTCTAAAAGTTAGTGTTCCGCGTTGAAATGTTTAAGAGTGGGGAAAGATAAATGATTAAGAAAAACTAAATATGGATGAAGGTAGCGTGACGAAAAGTGGGGAAAAATGTAGAAAGGAATAAAGGTAGAGTGATGTCATGCTGAGAAAAAGGTTAAAAGTGGCTCTAAAAACCACCGCCCCCTATAGAAAAGGAAGAATATGGGGGAAAAGAAAATTAAAGGTGGCCTGATACCATGATGAGAAGAGAGAAAAGGTTAAAAGTTTCTCCAAAAACCAACCTTCAACCACAAAAAGTTCAAATTGCACCACTGGAATGGAATAAAGGTAGTGTCATACAACAATGAGAAACGGAAAACGGGCGATGGTTTTGGTTATAGTTTCTTAAACTACAAGGAGGCGTAAATGACAAGTTACTAATATGAGTCGGACACATTAAAAATGGGTCCCATATTAAGTATGAGACTCATATAAATTTAATGCTTAAAAATAATGAGTAATTGAGAGAGTATTGAAAAGAGAGTGATGATAACATTTCTCTTCAAAGAAAACTCCCTCCCTCTCATAATGTGTTATCTATTTGAATATTTAATAAAATAAAAAAAAAGTTTATCTAAAAGAGAGATAATGATATTATTACCAAATTATAACCTAATAAATTATTTGTCTAGTCATTATTATTATTATCATAAGTGAAAAATGAACGATGGTTATTTGAGTGTTATGAAAATAATATTAATTAGAGGGCACAATTAGGAAAAATGTAATTCACAATGCATTGAAAACCTTCTTGAAAAATAAAAAATAATGCATTGAAAATTGAAAGGGTTATTTCTTTTGGGACAAAATATTTTAACAAATTGGTCACCTATTATGGAATTGAGGGAGTAACTTTTCTAATTTACCTATCATATAAACCTCTAGTCATTACTGTAAGCAAAAAATCACCTTTTTTGGTTCATAGAAGAATTGATCCGTCTAGTCTACATTGTTCACAACATGCATAAAACATTCACTGAACAAATAAAGTAAATTTTTACTTATAATAGTGACAAGTGGGTGTACTTATTAAACTATTTTTTTATTAACAGAAAAGCTTTCACACCACATAACTTTCTGGTGTATATAAATACATCGTTTGGGTTTGAGTTATGTATTCATCATTTTACAAACACAAACAATGGACAAGTATAACATTGTTTTATCATTCGTTGTTTCTTTATTTTTGGCATCACTAATTTCCTTGGTGTGTGATGCCACTAAAAGTGGTGATGAAAGCAGTAAACTTCACATTGTGTACATGGGTTCACTTCCAAAGGAAGCCTCATATTCCCCAAGATCTCATCATCTCAGCTTGTTACAACATGTCATGCATGGTAGTGACATAGAAAATCTCTTGGTTCGAAGTTACAAGAGAAGTTTCAATGGTTTTGTTGCCGTACTCAACGATCAACAAAGGGAAAAACTTGTTCGCATGAGAGGTGTGGTCTCAGTCTTTCCAAGCCAAGAGTTTCACCTTCAAACCACAAGGTCATGGGAGTTCCTTGGACTTCCTCACTCATTCAAAAGAGATCAAACTATTGAGAGTAGTTTGGTGATTGGAGTCATAGATACTGGAATATGGCCAGAATCTGAAAGTTTCAATGATAAGGGTATAGTATATATATATATATATATATATATATATATATATATATATATATTCTTGTTAATAATCCCAATATTTTATGTTCTAATTTTCATACATATTTTTTTTAAATGATTTTCATATCTATGAAATACTTAACTTGCTTAAAATGATAGATAATTAAATAATTTCAATAAATTTTTATTATTATTTTTAATGAATTTCCTCTTATGCATAGATTTAATAATTATGTTGGTTATCGTGAGTATCTTAAGATATTTAGCAATATTATTGTTTATATCGTAGGAAGAAAGTGCAATATGGTTAGAAAATTGTAGTAACCTACTATATATGATGATCTTGTTAATTTTTTTTTATTTTTTATAATTGATCAGGTCTTGGTTCCATTCCAAAAAAGTGGAGGGGAGTTTGTGCTGGCGGTGGTAATTTTAGTTGCAACAAGAAGATCATCGGAGCACGATTTTACGGTGTTGGAGATGTGAGTGCAAGAGACAAATCTGGTCATGGAACCCACACAGCATCCATAGCAGGTGGACGTGAGGTGAATGATGTAAGCTTTTATGGTCTTGCAAATGGAATTGCAAGAGGTGGAGTCCCATCTTCAAGGATTGCTGCATACAAAATCTGCAACGATTTTGGTACATGCACTAATGATGCTATATTAGCTGCATTTGATGATGCCATTGGTGATGGAGTTGACGTCATCACTATCTCTCTTGGTGCCCTGAATGCCATTGAGTGATTCTATCGCCATTGGTTCTTTTCATGCCATGGAGAAGGGAATACTCACAGTGCAGGCTGCAGGAAATGCTGGCCCTATCTCAAGTAGTGTTTGTAGTGCATCACCTTGGTTATTTAGTGTTGCCGCAACTACCATAGATCGAAAATTCTTTGATAAGATCATTCTTGGAAATGGACAAACTTTTATTGGGAAGTCAATTAATACCATACCTTCAAATGGCACCAAATTTCCAATAGCTGTGCATAATGCTCAAGCTTGCCCAGCAGGAGGAAATGCATCCCCTAAAAAGTGTGATTGCATGGACAAAAAGATGGTGAATGGTAAGCTTGTTTTGTGTGGATCTCCAATCGGTGAAATGTTAACTTCTACAAGTGGTGTAATTGGTGTAATCCTTAATGCGTCACAATCTGATTTTGATGCTTCATTTGTCACTAAGAACCCTACACTTAAGTTGGAATCAAAAAACTTTGTCCATGTTCAATATTACAAAAATTCCACTAATTACCCTGTAGCTGAAATTTTAAAGAGTGAGATCTTCCATGACACCAGTGCTCCAAGAATAGCCAGTTTCTCTTCTCGTGGCCCAAATCCTTTGGTTCAAGAAATTATGAAACCAGATATAAGTGCCCCTGGAGTAGAAATCTTGGCTGCATATTCATCTCTAGTGTCACCTTCAATGGATCCGAGTGACAATAGAAAGGTTAAGTACAACATATTATCTGGAACCTCTATGTCTTGCCCTCATGCTGCTGGAGTTGTTGGATATCTTAAATCATTTCATCCAGATTGGTCACCTGCAGCTATCAAATCTGCTATCATGACAACTGCTACACCGGTGAAAGGTACTTATGATGATTTGGTAGGTGAGTTTGCTTATGGATCAGGGAATATCAATCCAAAACAAGCCATTCACCCTGGACTTGTTTATGACATTACTAAGCAAGATTATGTGCAAATGCTTTGTAATTATGGTTATAGTGCTGAAAAAATTAAACAAATTAGTGGAGATAATTCAAGTTGCCATGGAACTTCTGAAAGATCATCGGTGAAAGATATAAATTATCCTACTATTGTGGTTCCAATACTTAAGCATTTTCATGTACAGGTTCATAGAACAGTTACAAATGTTGGCTTTCCCAACTCAACCTACAAGGCGACTCTCATCCATCGTAATCCAGAAATCAAGATGAGTGTGGAACCAGAAGTACTATCCTTCAAATCGTTAAACGAGAAACAATCATTTTTTGTCAGTGTTGTTAGTGGAGAAAAATCAAATAAAACTTTGTTTTCCTCCTCGCTTGTTTGGTCAGATGGTACCCACAATGTCAAGAGTCCCATCATTGTGCAAATAATATCTCTATAGTCGACCATGTTATATTTTTATGGAAAACTAAATAAAGTATCATTGAGTATTCAATTATGATGCTCTCTATATCTATAGCTGTTCTTTTAATTTTTTACGCAATAGTTGTTCATGTTTATTTATTAATAATCCAATATTAAATAAACATAAATTAAAACATAATTAAATGTTGAGACGTTGATGATAAAATAACTCATGTGCAACTAGTTTTATCTTGATTTAATTTGATATTATTTTATAATGAAAAATAGTTATTATTTAGTGGTTCTAATGACCATTTTAGAGTTTTTAAAATATATATATTATTAACCTATCCTATAGGTCTAAAACCATCTTAAGCATGATGCATAAATTCAACATAGACCCCTTAATAATAAAAAATGACCATACATACCTTAACAATGGGTTATATATGATTGAATGGAAGAGTGTAATTTTTGTAATTTAATTATTATTATTTTTTGTACCAATCGTAAAGATTTTTGTTTCCTTAACTTTTTGGTGTGTATATAATTTTTTTTTATTTTAATTTAGTTTTATCTTATATAAAATTATATAAAGATTAATATTATCATTTTTTTTATAATTTTATGATAAAAACTTCTTGAGTTGTTAGATTAGTGGTTAGATCTTAGCCTTGTAATTCCACGGTACATAGTTCAAATCTCTCTAGAGACCTGTAAAATTTTCGGTGGTTCTAAAATTAGTGTTTCCCATTGAAAAGTTCAAGAGTGAGGAAAGATAAATGAATAAGAAAAAATAAACATGGATGAAGGTAGCGTGACGAGAAGAGGGTAAAAATGTAGAATGGAATAAAGATAGAGTGATGTCATGCTGAGAAAAAGGAAAATGTTGAAAATGGCTCTAAAAACCACCACCCCCTCCAGAAAAGGTTGAATATGGGGAAAGAGAAAATATGAAAAATAATAAAAGAAACACGGATAAAGATAAAGGGAAAAGTTGTAGAAAGAAATAAAGGTGGCCTCATGCCATGATGAGAAGAGAGAAAAGGTTAAAAGTTGCTTCAAAAACCAACCTTCAACCACAAAAGGTTGAAAGTGCACCACTGGAATGGAATAAAAGTAGCGTGATACAATGATGAGAAGGGAAAAAGACGATGGTGTTGGTAATAGTTTCTTAAACTAAACAAGGGCGTAGGTGACAGGTTACTAATATGAGTCCAACACTTTAAAAATGGGTCCCACATAAAGTATGAGACTCATATAAATTTAATACATAAAAATAGTGAGTGTTAGCGTGAGTATTGAAAAGATAGTGATGATAAAATTTCTCTTAAAAATAACTCCCTCCCTGCCATATTAGATGACCTATTTGTATATTTTATAAAAATTAAAAAAAAAAGTTTCTCCGAAAGAGAAATAATTACATTACTAAAATCTTCAAATTACATATTTTTTCAATGTTTCTAAAAACTAGTATTACACATTGAAAAATTTAATATTGGGGAAAAATAAATGAATAAAAATATAAAACATTAATAAAGATAGTATGATGACATGAAGGAAGAAAATTGTAGAAGGGAATATAGAAGCATGATGCCATCATGAGAAAAAGATAAAGATCGAAAGAGACTATAAAACTCACATTTCCTTACATAAAAAGTTGTAAATTAGAATGGAAAATGAATAAAAAAACCGGAATAAAGGATAAAGGGAACATATTTTTTTTTGAAAGAATAAAGGGAACAGGATTAGAACGTGGTATAGTTGTAGAAAGGAATAAAGTCAGTGTGCTGCTATGATGAAAGGTGGGAAGAAGCCGTATATTTTGAGGAAAGTTGTTTATGCTAAACTTGTGTGTAGATGTGATGTGAAGTTACCAAAGTGGGCCCAAACATTTCGAAATAAAACCTACAATAAGTGGTGTGACTGAGATAAGTTTTACCCAATAAAACAACGAGTGTTAAAGTTGGTGTTGAAAAGTGAGTGAACTATTTGAACATTTAACATATATTAAATTATTATTAATATATTAGAAAAAAGAGAGGTGATGAATTGACACTTTTACTAAATTAAAGTGATCAGGTGTTTGAGTAATAATTAACATTATTGGAAACGATAAAGGTAGTATCATGCAACAAATGAGAAATGAAAAAAGGACGATGATTTTGGTTATAGTTTCTTAAACTACAAGGGGGCGTAGATGACAAGTTACTAATATGAGTGCAACACTTTAAAAATGAGTCCCACATTAAGTATGAGACTCATATAAATTTAATGCTTAAAAATAATGAGTTTTTGAGTGAGTATTGAAAAGAGAGTGATGATAACATTTTTCTTAAAAAAAACTCCATCCCTCTCATAATGTGTTATCTATTTGAATATTTAATAAAAATTAAAAAAAAAGTTTATCTGAAAGAGAGATAATGATATTATTACTAAATTATAACCTAATAAATTATTTGTCTAGTCATTATTATTATTATCATAAGTGAGAAATGGAAGATGATTATTTGAGTGTTATGAAAATAATATTAATAATGCATTGAAAACCTTCTTGAAAAATAAAAAATAATGCATTAAAAATTACTTCAAGTAAAGACTTGACAATGCATAATTCACAACTCATCACTATATAATTTACACCATTATATAATATATCCCACCATTAACCCACCATTTCCATCATCAATTAATTACATTCATACATCAACTATTCATCATCATCAAACAATCATCATCAAACATTATTACATCTGATGACAGGTCATCTTACGTTATTCTTAATTAGCATGTTTTTCAGTCTTTTTCGGTAGGATTTACCAACAAAACAGAGGAGTATTAGAGTAATTTCCTATGATTTGGGACATTTGTAATGTTTTTTATATTTGAGTATGTAATCAGAGTTTTCCTGAAACATTGAAATTTTAGGGTGTTCTTGATGTAATTCACGAAGAAATTATGCAAATCGGCAAAGCAAGACATCCGATGATTTATGTGGTCCTTGGGAAGATGAAGATTAATGATTCAAGAAGCCTCAGAAGACGTAACAGAGGGAGGAATTCTGTTCCCAAGTTTCAAGACATCTTACATTGGAGAAAACATCAAAACAGACGAAGGAAAGAGGCAATTCATCACTGGATTTGCACTAAAGCGCCTAGGCGCATTGCAAAAGCGCCTAGCGCATGACAAAAGCGGCTGGTATAAAACCTTAAACCCTTAAAGCGATAAATCACCCAAATAATATAATCATTCAAGAATTTAGATGTTACATTTTCAATAAATCCAAAACATGCATAATTAATTTTTCAAAACTCGCAGCAGAACAATGTCATAGCATCTCATCAATAGATAATAAAATCTCCAAAGTAGCCATGTCATATGTATCATAATACATCATTAAATAAAAATCTCAAGTTTCAACATACTGAGTAACAAATCTCAAGACATAATAAATAAGCGATAAAAGACTGACACCCTAATCAGAGCCCTAAATTATGACTCCGAAGGAAAGAGACGAGGTAGCTCCAAAATTATTTCTCAAGAATACTCACAAGCAAAGACAAAGTAACTAATCCTACAAGTTGTCTATCCACTCATACAAATAGGCAGGCGATCAATCAAACGATCACTAGGGGTTAGATAACATTCCACAATTAATATATAATCAAACATAATCATTCAAGGATTTCATGCATAGCATATATACATATTCAACATTCTTAGAATACTAACTCCACATATTATCTTCAACTCAATAAAAATCATGTTATCATACTTCTATCATAGCACATCAAGCATATTCATTCTTTAATCATCATCACAAGCTTATCACTTAACAACATCAAGCAATACAAGAATTTCTCACCTCATTCCTTATTTAGCTTAATCAACTCAATAAATACAATTCATCATTTCAAAAGTTTAAGCAAGGAAATCATCGTCACTAAAGAAAGCAACAAATCACATACATATAATTCACACTTCGTTACTATCACCAAAATAACATTCACCAAGTGTACAAGTATCACCAAAAATATCAAACATCATCATATACACATCTCCACACAAATTCACATATTTCACCAAGTTTCACCAATGCACATAATCACCAAGCACATAGTCAAATATGACATGTCACACCAATTATCAAATGTATGCAATACCTCTAGACACGACTCTATATGTAGGTGGTGTTGGAACAAAGGGTGTTTCTCTAAGTCACCTCTTGAGTTTTGATGATAACAAGGTATTAAAAATTATCAATTGGATATGCTAAACATTTGTTCAAGTGTACAGGATCATAATCAAAGTACTATTCATAAAGATTTTGATTGAACAAGTCATAGAGCAAAGGAATTTCATTTGAAGCTTAGAGCGTCTGGAAGAATGCGTCTGAAGAAAAGCATCTGAAGAACTGCGTCTGAAGAAACGAGTCTGAAGATAGAGCTCCTGAAGACACGTCATCAGAAGCAAGGTCATCAGAAGCAATGGTTATCAGAAGCATCTCGCCAGAAGCTACTTCACCAGAGTTGACAAAGTACAGTGTACGAAGTGTACAACCACTAACTCTCTAACCACCATCTCTGCAACTTTGTCTCTACATCAAGACAAGATTAACAGTAACATTGCTGTAGACTTTGTTCCATTTCAAGTGGAATGGATTTGAAATTAGTTCTTCATAGGACAATTATCAAATCAGGCAAAAGATCAATGGTGAAGAATCAAGCTTCAAGCAAGACAAGTTGATGTAACGGCTAAATTCTCAACGTCTCTCAAATCCTCTATAAATATGGATAAAGACTTTAAGAACATATCTAAGAAGAACACAACAACAAGCAAAAGGCCAATACTCTGTGCAAAACGTCGTAAACAAAACATCAACAACTTAGAGAATTCTTTCAATAGTTCATATCTTAGAATTCTGAAGTGTCTAGAAAAACAGAGTATGTTCTGTTTCGTATTGTATTGTGAATACCTCTGATTGTATATCAAGTATTCAAAACCTTATTCAATTCTTTGTAATTGTTAAGATAAGTCTCTTTCAGTAGTGATTGAGAAAAGGAAGTCTCTTGGAGTTGTCCTTGAGCATAGAAGTCTCATTCTTGTGTGATTGAGCATAGAAGTCTCTTGGAGTTGTCCTTGAGCATTGAGAAGTCTCTTTCTTGTGTGATTGAGCAACTTGTA
>Ga0228711_1011516_pt1 | contig 11198 bp, 2 predicted proteins | sample MedpolnodulmetaG_2_FD_177996 | JGI IMG/M metagenome (GOLD analysis project Ga0228711, IMG submission 177996) | Root nodule microbial communities from Medicago polymorpha collected in Santa Monica, California, United States - brown nodules | ecosystem: Host-associated > Plants > Roots > Nodule...
TACGGCCAGTATGACAGCTAAATCACAACAAAATAGTAGCTAAATGAGATTTGCTAGAAATTAGCTTCGCGTTAGCTACAATTTTCTTCGCAGCAAATCAGTGATTTTCTTGTAGTGTATGGTCTTAAATGTTGTCAATGCCACTTTGTACAGTTGTGGAATAAGAAGATCTACGAAATTTGTTTGCCCCTTTGCTTGGGCAATTGGTTTAGCTAATTATACCGTTCACACTGCAATTTTTGTTTCTAAAAAACGTTCTTGCGGTCAGAGAACTCGAGCTCAGTCAAGTTAATCATCATTCTCCTTTTTGAAAAAAAAATTCAATCATCGTTCTAAAGTAAATGCATATTTTAATGGCGTCATAATATTTTTTTAAAGGTGGCATCATAACTTATTCTCCATCCTTAAATCGTTTTGGAAAATGTTAACAAGTGCCTTAAAGACATTGTTTAAGCATCTAAAAGCATGAACTTTTGTATTGGAAATTGTGCGGTTATAACTTCAACAAGTGTTTGACTTATATTTTCAAGGTATAATTTCTTTTTATGGGTTCCTTAAACAATGTCCTTAGGGCATTTGTTAACAAGACCCAATCGTTTTAAATGTCTATTTTTGAGTAGTTTTTTCTTTATTATTATATCTGGATTTTAATCCATCAATAAATTTTTTTTTACATTTTTTATCCATATTAACTTATATTGTTGAGTGGGAGTATGTTAACAACCACCGATTAGCTATATTAAGAAAAGAGTATGCAGGAGTAATTGAAGATGAAAAAGAGTATAATTGATAAATTAAACCCTCTAACTATGAAATTGACGGTTAAATAATAACATAAAATTCATAGTTAAACGACACTTAAAAAAGAACGAATGAAGTAATACATAAATTAAGAAATTTTTTCTTTTATGTTATAATTATTAACTTTTTAATTAACTACTCAACTCTTTACTTTTTCTGGGTACAACAACTTCTTACATTTTGTTTAGGCAAACCAGCTAGTGATTAAATTCACACACTTTAAGTGTGAAGAAAAATTTGGAATTTAGGGTTCGAACCTCAACCCTGCAAATAATGTTTCGTCCTTAATTAAATTTGGATTCTCTAAAATGATTTGTCAATTCATTAATCACTTGAGTACAATCATTTGTTTATATGAATATTTTTCTTTTGAAGATACCAATTCAAAAAATATTACGTGTATATGAAGATACCAATTCAAAAAAAATTACGTGTATAATAAAAATGCCATATATCAAATTTATGAGAATCATTTGACTATTTTAGTCAGACAATTATGGTCGTGGCCACATAAATACATAGTCATCCATGTCCGTTGCTAAAAACGTTCGTGCAATCCGTCAGATTCACGAATTTGAAATTGAATCAGCTGGCGAAATTATGAAGAATATGCTTTCCTTTTTACCCTTCTCAGTTACATGAAAAACCCGTGAACTCATTAATTAACCTTTTAGCAGCCAAAAAAGAACCATATGTTATAATATTGTCCTATATATAGAACTCATGTACGTACCCTCATGTTTTGTACCAATAATAATAATTCATTTGTTTATTTTTTTAAGTTGTTCTAAATAAAAGTAAATTTTTTAAGGTATATAGAAATGTCAGTTGAAGCATATGCAATGGCTGGTGTGGATTACAAGGAGTGTGGAATCAATTATTGTGCATTACGGCGGAGCTTAACGCCACCGCAGGATAAGTCTGAGAATGATCATGGTTTGGGTAATCATCGGGTGATTGACAATAGTTTGAAGATGGATGATGAGTGGGTGAAAATGAAGATGCGTGAATGGGCTAGTGCTGTTGCATCAAACAATGAAACCAATGCTAATCTTAGAGTTTCAGAGATACTTCTCATCATGGATCATAATCATCATCTTATAATGCCAGGAAATTGATTAAAGAAGACACTTGTTCTTAGTTTTTGGATATTTTTTCTGTAATTTAATTTGTTCTTTCTTCACATCATCGTCCATATATTCTATTATTCATCCTAGATTAAGGAATGTATACAAAGTCAAATACTCATTGTAGCCATTTTTTATGAGGGTGCCAAACTCTCTTTTAGTTGCTTAGAAGATTGGAAATGTCATGAAATACATTTATCAAATAAGTGGATATTTTTTGGCTTTCCTATTTCTACTAATCTGATATATAACTTTCATAGATAGGAATGTAAAAAATAATTCTCATTATGAATACATTTATACATTTTTATCTAATATATGATTTTCATTGTGAATAGTAATACCGTTGTGGCGCCTTCTTTCCTCTAGAAATTTCAAAATTACTCATTTAAAAATTAAAACAATGATATCTCATATTTCATACATTTATTCGACATCTTATTTTACCTCTATATTTATCTTCCTATCAAATCACCAACATATTATATCAATCACATCACTCTCTTTTACTCTTTATTTTAAGGCGTATACACTCTTAGAGGAAGTTTCACATGGGTGTCATTGATCTTTAGGAGTAGTTATCTGTAGACGGTCATCCATCCATTTAACATCTAATTTGGCTACACATAGCCCCACATGATATATGAGTAGAAATAAGAGAAAGTTTACATCCAATCAAGTTTTGACACATATCGGTGTTACATGAGTATGTAAAAAAATTAAAGGGTGTTCATCCATTTTTCTCGACCTTTTGTGTTTTTGTTTTTATCTCTATCTTAATCAATCATATCCTCTCTTTTCTAAATAAATTACTTTAATTATTTATTCATCATTCTCTCTCAACTAAAATACATTAAAGACATCAATGATATCCAAGTGAAATCTCATATGAGATGTGCATGAAACATTTTCTTACTTAAAATTAGGATTCAACGTTCAAAGTTCAAACAGACAATCTGATAACGATCACTTATACTTTGAACAGTTTTCTTGCATGCATGCAGGTCAGAGACACTAAAAGGAATGTTGATTTCTGATGTCATCGTGAGAGTTATATATGACGTAGTTGCTGAACTAACTAATTAGCAAACTTCAAGAATATAGTGTGCGCATGAAACATCCGTGAATTGATTTATCTATAGTTTGCCTAAACATTTTTGGTATGATAGAAATCCCCAAACGTGTTTTGACGTGTAAATAAATATAAATGTTGCTGGGGTTCCAATTTAAATTTGAGTGGTAATAAGTTGACCACACCTTACTACCTTAGGTGGTATACAACTCTTCTACCACTAGACACAAATGTGAAAGGTGGTCATGTGATCCTCATCACCCCACCTACAACTCTCTTTTATAAGAAAAAAATATATAAATTTTCAAGTTCGGGGGTATTTTGCATATAAATGCAAAACTTCAGGGGGTATTTGCAATACGTCATGTTTACTAACAGAAGAATTTGACGGAGGGGATAAATTGATTAACGTTGTACAATTTCGGGGGTAATTGACGAAACTTACAATTTCATAGGATAATTGCCTATTTACACATTCAATCCCTCTCTATTACAGAGTACTCTCCTTTTTACCGCCTCATCTTCATACCCAGGCTATGAAAATCAACTTTAAAAATGGAATGTATTGATATACTATACCACTTTATTGCAACCGAATCATATCATTACTTCACCTAAAATCATTATCAAAGTAATCAATTACCATACAATTGACTAATGCAGACATTATTATACAAACGTTTTTAGTTGCTTGAAAATGGAAACGTCGTAAATTTGTAACTATTATCAATTATTAAAAATCACACCGTATCAATTAAATTAATTTCACATTATTCTTATTTTTATTCAAACAAAATATGGCAGCATATAATGTGAATTCCGCTGATAATCCTGTTATGAGCTTCATTCCTCAGGCTGCAAATGTGTTCTTTTTTTCTTCTCCATATTCTTCATATTACATTTTTTTTAAGGAATATTCTTCATATTACATTAATCGATATATTGTGATATTATTATGTTTTTAGCTTTGTATTCTTTTACCTGCTCTTTTATCTCAGTTATTCTCTTCTATCTCCTCTACGCCTTAATTGTAGCTTCAAAACATTTTTAGGATGAACTTCCCTAATGAATTAAAAAATTTATGGTAGAAGATGACTTTGAGTACAAGAGGGCTATTATGAATTCAATTGTGATACCCATATTTATGTGTGTAAGCATACTTTTTTTGACAATTATTTTGTGTAGTTTTCAAACTTTATTTTTTTCTCCCTTAAAAGAACATTATTGCTGTCCCTGTTTATATTTTTTGCATTATCACGATCCTTGCAATTGTCCCCTTCACCAAAAATGGCTATTGTCTTTGTTTCATTTTCCTACTTCAATATTATCCTAATTTCTAATATAAATGAGGGGTGTGAAAGTAATATTCGTTATTATTAAATAAAAGGCATTTGAAATCATTAAGCAACAACCAAATTTTATGATGTTTTCCATATGTATTTTAAAAGAAATTTTGATGGTCAATTCTATTTCAAAGTTCTATACAACTTCCTCCAATCGCTTTGATTTGTTTCATTATTTTAAGTTTTGAAATATGTTTAGTGCAAACAAGTTTGAATTATTTTTATTTGTGCATCTAATAATATTTATCTTTAAAAGTGGTCCAAAGGTAGACCTTTACAATTTTTAATAAAAAAATAAAATTAAGCAAGAAATTTTTCATTTATAAATAAATATTGTTTCCTTTCTTGGATCATCATACGTTTATTGTCCCTCAATAGTCTTAATCATCTCCCAAATTGTAGCATTAGTCATTCAACTCCCAAATTGTGGCATCAGTTATTCAGTTGTGCTATATAATTGTACATTGTTTCATCTCAAAATCATTATGCATTGTGTCATCTCCAAATCAATACAATCATGCAATTCTTACTCTTATATGTTGACTATACTCTTCATTATGTTTTACATGTGCTTTGTAATTTCTTTATCAATTTTCTATTACAATGTCACAAAATTCTCCTAATTTGATTTTCCATCAGAGTCTCATATGTTTTACAAACTAGGCATGAACTATAGTTAAGTGACCAATGTGAAATAAAGAATTGAGTTAAGTGACCGAATGATCAATTAAACAGAGAATTAATTAAGAGAATCAAGCACAATGCAATTTTGTGCCAATTTCTATCCTATTTATAAAGAATTTGCGACACTTGCAATAGAATGGGATGAAAATTGATTTGTTTGGGTTTTAGTCGGTGAATCTACATCTACCATATAAACAAATCAATCATTTATCGAAAAGTACACCTGACATTGTTATTGATAATAGACAATTAATGATTATGGTTATCTCATGATCTTATTTAGTCACCTTGAACACGTAATTTTAGCATATTGACATAAAAAAAAGGTTACGAAATTGTGCTATTAACTAGCATCATCAAAACAATTTCTTCAAATTCAATTTTTATTTGAAATCCAGATCAAATCAAAAAAGTAAAATATCAATTTCCTATTAATAAATTCAAATAACGTAATTAATAGATTAATAATTACTATATTTAATAACAATCCCTCTTTAAAAAAATAAAATAACAATCCAAAAATTCAAATTGTTGAATTCCCTCTGAATCCATGTTTTTGGAACCTTTTAAAAACTTGAACCTATTCACTATATAATTTTCTTTTTAGTAACATTTTATAGTACATAATTTTTTGTGTGCGCCTCACAAACCTTTTGATAAGGACATGATTATCATGGATTCAACCATATTCATCTTAGAATGGTTGGTTATTCATAAGATCCATCAGGCACGAGGAAGAGTATAAAGTGAACCTTCAGTTCAACGGCCATTCAAAACACACTTTACCTTTATAATACTCATTTCATTGCAATTTATTTACCTTTATAATACTCATTTCATTGCAATTTATTTACACATTTTGGTATCAACGTCACAATCCCTACCCATATAATTCACTACCCAATTTTATTTTGTTTTCTGAAACCAAATGAAATGTCGCATAGTATGTAGTATATTTAATTAGTTTTTTTTTCTTTTCATATGAGTGATGCCATCCGCTGCCAAAAAGCAGAAATTATGACACAAGATCAGTACGAGAAAAATAAATAATTCAAGTTAAACTTTAGGTTTAAATTTTTTATAAGAACGAAAATATGTTACTTTTTTTGGGACTAAAAACAATATTATAGGTTCCAAAAACCTATCTAGCTATGGTAATAACATAAAACTAATATATTAGGTTTGAAAAGAAAAAAAACAAAGCTCATTTTAGTATTTTTCTTCCATTTGGCAATTAGGAGCAACATATAAATGGGGAAATTATAATGAGAACGGGGCCTCTGAAACACAGCTATCCCTTTTTTTTGGAAAATTTCAAATTTGACGAAAATTTTCTGAAGTGTTTTATTCGACTGTAGATTACACACCTAATTTATAGGAAAAAAAATTCAATTAGTAGTGATTTGCAATCACATACCAAATAAGTTTTGAGGAGTGCTAGCAACAATCTCTTTTGAACACTCCCTTTAATACTCACTCTTTTATTGGTTTAAATCAACGTGGGTCTATACATTGAAAATAGAACCCACACAAAACGGTGGGACATACATTGGTTTCATCCAATAGAAGAGTGAGTGCTAGAGAGTGTTCAAAAGTGAGTGTTGCTAGCATTCCTCATAAGTTTTTAATGATTTTGTACTTCAAAATGACGTGATATATGACTTTTTTTTTCTTTTTCTTTCGGACTATTTCAATTGTTTTGTTTACTTTGATCTTTTTCTATCATTTTATTGGCAGGTGAGAAATGATGATGTATCATTTCAAAAAAGCAGAAGAAAATGTATAATGTATTTACTCTTACCTTAGTATGAGAGTAAATGTGAGACGTCAAGAATATGACTCCCATTTTAAACAAAATAAGAAATAATGGTAGACGAATTTTCATATCTATAATATTTATTTATTTTTCTATGTTGCAGTTTGAATCTATATTTTACTCTTTTTAATTTGTTTGTTGGGTATGTTTTATTTTTAGATCTATTTGGTGAAATTGATAGTCATGAAGGACAATTTTTGGATGCTTCATATCATTTTGAAACTAGGAATTTTTTTACAAAAATAATATTTTTTGTCTTACATTCCTTATGTGTATTTTTGTGGTTGTGATAAAAATGTTCATTTGTCTGCATTTTAGACATGTGATCTATTTTGAGTATACATTATTTACATGTCATACATGACTAAAACTTATTTATTTATGATAATAAATATTTACGTTGAATCTTTGTTTGTCGACTAACAGGTGTTCAATGCCCTCAAATCTCATGTTGCAGTCCCGGGTATTGTATCTGGGCTTTGTCTCAATGGTGGTTGCTATTTTATCACAAGTTATTTGTTGTTTATAGATGGTTGTGGATATTTTACAACATCCGGCAGATAAAAATAGAACAAATGTGGTATTTGCAATAACTATAGCTTTGGGAACCTGTAAGAAATTTTTGATATGAACGAGAAGCTCATAGCATGTTTTTCTTTGTCAAGTCATATGTTGCTTTTATATTGGCATATTGTCACAATATAATAACAGAAGACTTAATGTAAAAGGATAATAAATTTGTGCCAAACTTTGTGCTTTGTTGAAATTATTTGTTCATAATAAATTTAGACATGTTAAGACAACGATAGCAGCCTCTTTGGTAAATCTAATCGGCTTTAAACAATAATTGAAAACTCAGGTTACATCAGAGGCAGTTTGCAAAATACAAGAAGCATAAATCAATTAGTATTATTGAAGATATGCACACATTATCTTTACAAACCCTAAAGTCAATGTTACCATGTGAATCATAATGAATCACAGTATACGTCAAACAATTTTTAGGAGCTTTACAAATTGTTTGAAGAGTAAGGGAATTACTGAGTTTAAAAATGGTGTTTACAAGAATCTGGGTTTGTATCAAGAGAAAAAAAAATTGAAAGATCCGTGTGACATGGTTGAAGAATTGATTCCTAATTGAAACCAGAAAACAACTCACCTAAATCATGACGAACTAGAACAAATAGTATATTTGAATCGAAATGGCGATTACTGGACAAAACCATGCATGACAAATTTTTATGGTTGGACAACTTTTTATCATGTGCGTTGTTTGACGCACAATGGAACACACAAACAAAATAAGATGAAATTGACTGCAATACTCTCTCTTTATGAATCTATATATTAATAGATGAGATGGAGTGAGAGAGATAGAAGGGAGTGAGATGGGTGAGAGAAAGAGGCATTGGAGCGAGGGAGAGGACGTGAGAGATATGAGAGATTGGGGTGGAAAGAGAGAGAAGAGATACGAGAAGGAGAGGGACGAGAGAGGACATATGAGAGGGATAGAGTGAGAGAGAGGGAGAGATCCAAAAGAGATAGGAGGGGGTATGAGAGAGAGAGGTGGGTGAAAGAGATAGGAGAGGGATGCGAGAGATAGAGGTATGTGAGAAAGAGAGAGAGCGAGTCAAAATGAGATGGAGATATTAGAGGGAGGGGAAATGAGAGGGAGATATGAGATAATAGAGAGAGAGAGAGAGAGAGAGAGATAGAGAGAAAAAGAAGAAGAAGAAGAAGAAGAAGAAGAAGAAGAAGATGACGAGGGAGTGGAGGAGAGAGGGAGATTAAGACAGCGAGAGAGGGGAGAAACATAAGAGAGAGAGAGAGAGAGAGAGAAGATTAAAGGATGGAATATTTTTTTAGTAGAAAATAAAGGGGTATTTATATATTTTAGATAGTCTGTAGTTAAAAAATAATAATAAAGGGTTTAATGAGGGACAATTTGAATTTTTCACCTAAAAAAAAAAAACATTGTTCATTATCTTACCCCTAATTTTGTCCAATCCCCTGAAAGGGTTTTAAATTAAACACATCGCAACTTCAATCCCTTATTTTTCAGCGAATCAACCGCTACAAAAAACAATAGAAAATTTGATGTTTGCTTTTGGTTGGTGAGAGAAAACAAAACAAACTTTTTGGGATTTTCAAAGAAAACCCACGTTATTTTGTAAATACATGAACTGATACACATCAAATCATAAATCATCCCTGTTTGGTTTGAGAAAGTTTTCTAATAGTCCAACTTGGATTTACTCGACTATTTTGATAGTTCAATTCGATTCAGTTTATGCAGAAAACTAAATTATGAACAATCCTAGCAAATGTGTTGCTAATAAACTGAATTATCCTCTTAATGATTATATAATGGTCTAGACAACATTATTTATAAAAAATTTAAATTATTTAATATTGTATATAATTAATAACCAATCAATTTTGTGTGAGACTAATATGAATTTTTCAATTATATTTTATCATAATTATGTTTGAACATGTTTGATAACATTGATATAATTTTATTCAAAGACTTTTAAACACATGTATAACTAAATTGTTATCCCCTCCTCCCACCCAAAAAAAGAAGGAAATTATTTTTTAATAGCGGTATATTTACCCGTGCTTGGCACGGGCTCCATACTAGTTTTGATTAAAAAGCGTCATGGGATCATTGGTTTTATCATAATGCCGAATCATAAACATTCCAAATCTATTTTTCAATCTCATGTTAAATTCTTTTCTAAAAGCAAGATTCTCTTAGGTAATTTATGTTTTCTCTCGAAATACATAAATGTATCTTAATAACAACTAAACTTGGTCGGTTATTATTGAGACCCTTTAAGCGCAAATCTTATTGCCTTAAGACTTCACAAAACTATTCATCTGGGGTGTTCCCATCAAGTTTTGTGTTGTCTTGTCTAATTCTCATTTGTTCCAATATCAAACTTCACCTATCGGTCCGTCGTTTGATATTTGAGATGATGAAATAACAACTATTAAATTTCATCTTTCGATCCTTCGTTTAATACTTGTTACCGAGGTTAAAAGGAATGAGATTAGATTAGAAAATAAAATTTAAACAAAATAGATATATAGACTTGGTTTGAATAGGATTAAGTCATTAGACTATTCCAACAATCTCAATACTAGAAGGTCTACTCACTCATGATCATAGTAGACAAAAGATTAAAGTAGAAAGGCATAGAAATAAATTGCATAATTGTAAATGACTCAATGTGAATTGATGGAATTGTAAAGAACAGAAAGTAAATAGCAAGAATGTAAAAGTGCAGAAAAAGTAAAAAAAATGAACTTAGAACAAAATGTAGAACTTTGATCTCACTATATGAAGTTTACAAGCATTCCCAAATGATTGCAAGTCTGATTGAGGACCTATTTATAGCCTAAAACCTCAAGACAAGGCATTAAACTCGTTTTTATAGGTTTTAAAACAAAGAAAATCAAAGGGTTTTGTAACAGCTCCAGGTGACAGAAAAAACGTACGGTCTGGGTTTCAGACCGTGCACTTTTCAACTTCTGCACACAGGGAACACACAGTCCCCTTTAAAGCCAACACGCCAAAACGCACGGACCGTGCATATGTTCATGGTTTATTCCCTTTGATGTGCACGGTCTGACTCCATAACACGCTAAAACGCATGGTCTGATGCTAAAAACTCATAGACCGCGCTCTACTTCCTACCTTGCTCCATGTAGGGGTGGCAAAAAAATTCGTACCCGCGGGTATCCGCGGATAAAATCCGTCATGGGCACGGGGCGGGTAGCTAAACGGGTACCCGCGGGTATAATAAACGGGTATTTAACTACCCGTTACTTTATGGACACGGATTTGATGATACCCGTGCCCGCGGGTATCCGTACCCGTTAATATATTAAGTAAATTACTAAAATACTCATGTGTATATATATAAGAGTTTGGTATCTAAGAAAAAAAAACCCTAGTTTATGTACTGTACGGCGCTTTTTCTTCTTTCTCTGTTCTTTCTCTCAAAATTTGTTCAAACGTTTCTCTGCCTCTCTACTTTTACAGCCAGGTTTCCTTCTTCTCCTTCATCTCTTTTCTTTTTTTTTCTTCTTCTCCTTAGCATGATTACTTGTTTGTGATTTTAGAATTTAGGGCTTTCTAATTTGAGAGGAATAAACTAATTTAGGGCTTTCTATTTTGGCATGTGTATAGTGTATACACGTTATTTTATATATACTGGTGAGTTAAGGGATAACATAATCAACTAATGTTAGTTAAGTGGATTGCCTTGGCTTGCCCTTTTCAAGTTAATTCCTTTTCCTCTGTTTTTACGTGCTTCCTTTTCTTTGGTGTAATTTGTTTAGTACAT
>Ga0228711_1011517_pt1 | contig 11197 bp, 11 predicted proteins | sample MedpolnodulmetaG_2_FD_177996 | JGI IMG/M metagenome (GOLD analysis project Ga0228711, IMG submission 177996) | Root nodule microbial communities from Medicago polymorpha collected in Santa Monica, California, United States - brown nodules | ecosystem: Host-associated > Plants > Roots > Nodule...
GCATTTCTAAAAAAAAAAAAAAAAAAAACAGGCAGTTTTAATTGCTATTAAATTAAAATTTGTGTAATTGTTCTTAAATACCACCAATCCTTCACAAAATCTCATTTCATCCTATCACATTCTTTCCTTCTCTTTTATTCTACAGTGTGATTCCATCGTTAACCTTTCATACAATAAGGCTACTCTAGTATTTTTGGAATTGTTTGAACACTCAACGAACATGGTGCCACTCTGCAAATTTGTACCATCTGTTTGTGTGTAAGGTTGATTTGTCTAGGTGTAAGGTTAACCATCAAAGTCTACTTTGTTCTATAGAGAAAACAAACCTTACCCCAGCCTCCTCCTTCCATCTTCTTCTCCTTCCCTCTCCATCTTCTTGTACCACATGTTTAACATTAGGTGTTTAATAATTGTGTAATAAGCTTCAATGTTAATATAAATGTAATACAAAATAAATTATTGTTTAATAAATTGAGAGTTTGATTCGTTTTTGTCTCTTTACATTTTTGTTTCAATTTTTGCTCATTTTCAATTATGTTTTAATCTTAATATTATATATCAATGTAGTTCTATAAATCAATGTTGTTCAATAAATCTAGGAAATACAAGTTTTCATATTCTACAAGCCGAAATATTGTTCGACTTCTAGATTCCGAACAAAGGGTATTTTAAAGAAAAAAATAGGGGCGTGAGAAACTCATTGGGTGAAAACGTAATAGTCTTATTTTAATAGGTATGTGTATAACTAATGTATTGTCAAACAAAGGGTATAACTAATGTATCACTTCCCCTAAAAAAAACTAATGTAGCATAACTTAAGTTACCCTATTGTTAGCTTATATTTTTAAAAGAGCTATCTTAAATGCAGTCAAACCAAGGTTGACCTTATGATTGAAGAAATAATTAGTGCTCTCCTATTCTTATGTACTTAATCAAAGTTGGACTTGCTAGAAATGCTCGAGGTGCGTATTTCAGTTCGACAAGCAAGAAGTATCGAAGAAGCGGTTTGTTTCGGATAAGGTCAAGCAACAGATATTTCCAAGGAGCACATATTCGAAATTCGAATCGAATGGATATCTGTTGTCCATTTCTAGTAGTTATAGTTTCCAACTTTATGTAGGTAGTTATTTTCTATTAGTATAAATAGTAGTTTCTCGCAAGAGGAAGTGGTCACAATTCAATCATACAAAAAACTTACACTCAAACTATCCGCATTCAAGAGAGAAACGAGTCACAAGTTGCAATGTATGAACATATGTACCAATTTACATTCCATCAATGCAATTTAAGTTTGTTTTCTTAAATATCTTTGCAATTTACTTGTTTATTTCAAGCAATCTCTTTTATTTTCATTCTGGAAATAACTTCGGCAGATATTTGACTAAGTCAGATTCGACAGTTATCTTCATATCTTTTATATATTTTGAAGAGCAATCATGAATTTCTACAAAAAAAAAAAAAACAAAATATGTCTCTAAGATTTACTAGTTGATCTTGCAAGTAATTAATCTTCAACCAGCGGTTGGTTACCAAAAATCAGTGTAAACAAATTGGCACGCCCAGTGGGACCTTTTGTGTTTTTTTTTCCTTAGAAATTTTTCTCTTTGAAATATATTCGATTAATATTGATGGTTTGTGTTATGTATGCGATTGAGAAGTAAAAAACCAGTTCCTGAAATGACACGCCCTCCAGGTCATACTGGCGCGGCATCGAATGCCGCCAGCGCATCAGACACAACGACCAATCCGCCATTATCACAGGGTGGTACATAATCAATTCCATCGAGTAGTACGAGTCTGGTGATAACATTAACGGGATCAACAATCCTTGCCCAAGTGTCTTCGCCCGCACACATAGCGGCCTCGACGACCGCTCTAGTTTCACAGGCCATGCCATCGATAGGAAATACATCGACCCAGGGGTTCTAGCACCCTGGTGCAATGAGGCATATGTCTATGCCATATGGCATGCCATCCTCCTTGATGCAGGGTCTGCACACGAATCCATCCACTTTTTCAGAGAATGTGAATGTGTCACTACGACCATTGTTTGACCTTGGGGTGAGCGTTCCTTTTCGAACGCCCCAACAGTCATTGACTAATGCTTCCCTAGTCGCTTTAAGGCAACAAATGGAGAATAGCTGTAACGCCCTATTTCTATTAAAGCGATAATACACGCGAATAATATAAATATTCAAGAAATAGACGCTACGTCTTCGCATCAAGATTCAAACAACATGCACATATAAGATTCATCAACAGTCGCAGCGGATATAAGTCATACATCTCCAAAATATACATGTCATAAAATCAATATACATCATCATATAAAATCTCCAAATCCCAACAAATGGGAAAAATCTCCATAACGTAAATAAATCCAGAGAATCATAAAGACTGACACCTAATCTAAGACTCTAACGGATAAACAGAGGAAGCTCCCGCTATCCTCAAGCAACACACCAAGCAGTAAACAAACTAATCCTGCACGCCGTCTACCCATTCATAAAAATAGGTAGGCGGTCCACCATAGACCACTGAGGGTTAGCTTCACATCAATCATAATCAAACATAAACAATCATAAACATTCAAGGATCTCATGCATAACACATATACATACCCATCCTTCCTAGAATATTAACATCACATGAATATTGTCCCCCATTACATACACCTCAAGCTATCACATTACTAACATAGCATAGCAAACATATTCAATCTCAATCAAGTCATCAACATAAGCTCATCATTTATCAACATCAATAAATGAAAGGATTACTCACCTTATTCTTCATTTAGCTTACTTAACTGAACAAGTACAGTTCATCATTTCAAGTTATAAGCAAGCAATCATCATTATCAAAGGAATCACCAAATCACACATATATACATATACAATTCTCACCTCATTACTATTACCAAAATTATTATCATCAAATAGATTCAGCAAGTGTATAAGCACAAGAGAGTAAGACATGCAATTAGAGCCTAGCTCAAATATTCCCAATCATCAACAAAAATCCACAATGTACATATACACCAATCCACATAATCACAACATTCACCAAATTTCGCCAATGCACAAATTCACCAAGTCACATATTCAATTATGACACGACTCATATATTATTCAAACGCATGCAATGTTCTAGACTCTTCTAGATGCATGCGGTACCAAATCACCTCAAGGTCGTCACATTCGATGCAACAAAAACATCGTATGTAAGATTTCACACCCGTCTTACATTTTGGATATAAACATCCGTCACCATCAGTCATGTATGCATGAACATATGACTCGACACAATGCATATGTTCACACAAACAATTCACCACATCATCATCAATCGTTTAGCATATATGTATTCACCAACAATTCACCATCACTTGACATATATGCAATCACCAACAACATTCACAATTCAATTAACATATATGTATTCACCAACAACATCTCAATCAACCAACATATATGCATTCACCAATATCAACTTCTTCACATAGTTCAACATACAACTTCTCACAATCCAAGTAAAGAAGAAAATACATCACCTTATGATAAACATCATATTCAACACCTAACAATCATTCACATATCTTCATTCAATCATATAAAGTTATTCACGAAAGGTTTGCAAAGTAATCGGCCTTAAAGACCATTTTCGACAAAGTTCGTCTCTCATTTTACAACTTTAAAATAATTGAAACAAATAAATCAAAACCAACTAAACAAGGTCCAATGCCTCAACTATGTATACACTTAGATCACATATGAGCGCGATAGAGTATACATGTCTGTTTCATCGGCCAACTTTGACAAAATCATCAAAATTACAAGTTCGTCTCTCTTTATCACTTTCAAAAAGAATTCCATTTTCAAAGCAAAACAAGTTCAAAATCAATGAAACCAATCACAACCATTTTTAGAAATCATATAATCAGTGTACAACCTTAATCCTACTCCCTTCCCTTGAGAAAACAAGTTTCGGAAAAATCGGCGTTCTTGGACAATTTTCAAAGTTAAGTCCAAAATCACAAGATCAAGTCCAATCCCACCTAGGAGATGTTCCAGTAGGTTTAAGATCATAAACAGTGATTAAACAAGTTGAAAAGAAGTGTTTTACAAAGCTCGGATTGGTTCCCGGAAGCCCGGAACAAAAATCAAAAGGTGCTAAAACTGGGCTTGTACGCTTAAGCGTCCACCTGTACGCTTAAGCGTACAGGGTCCAGTAGCTACCAGTGGTTGTACGCTTGGAGCACGCTTAAGCGTACAATCAGTAGTTCTGCACAGCAACTTCGGGTTCTTCCCCTTTTTCACCCAAAATCCCACATTTTGATCTTCCAACACCCAAATATGTTTCCAAAGATTGTTTACAGGTTCATGAACTCTAAAGGGCTTTCAAAAACACATCAAACATGAAATCAAATATCATTTCAACACAATTCATCAATTCAACCCATTTTTACAAAACCCTCAACAACAACTCAATTCATACCACAAATCCGTAATTATGAGCACCCAAGGTATGAATCATCAACAACAACACCTCATAACAACAACAACATCAATCAAACATGAATTCATCAACAATCCATCAACAACAATTCACTCTTCATCATTTATGGGTAAAACACAAGTATACATGTATATACATCATAAGCATGTAAAATTCAACATTAACAACTCAATTATCTTCAAATTCATATACCCAAACATTGCATCCAAACATAAGCATGAATTTCACCAATTCAAATCACAATAATCACTTTTCACAATTAAGCACTTATGCATAGAATTAGAGAAGAATTAAACTAAAAGATTATGATTGAAATCTAACCCCCTTACCTCAATGAGCAATAATCCTAGAAAAAGCTTCAATCAAGCTCCTAGAATCCTTAGCTCCTCTTGGCTCTTCAAGATTCTCAACAACCCTCTTCTCTTCCTCTTTCCCCCTTTCTCTCTCTACCTCTTCTCAAAATTGTAAAATGATTATGTAACCCTATTTTCTTTAATGACTAATATTTATATAGTCTTAATGGGCTCACAACACTTATAAACTGACTCCCAAAGTTTCTATCCACTAACAGTTAAAAGTTATCGAATAATTACCGGTTCAAAACTAATTATCACTACCGAATAGTAACTTGGTAAAAATAGTGGTTCTCACTTGAAACACTAAAAATAACCCTCACCATGAAATTACTAATTTACCCTTGCTCACAAAATGACCAAAATACCCTTGAGTCTAAAATGACTATAATACCCTTCTACACCGAAATCCACTAATCCTAACCCAAAATACACACAGAGGCAATTAATCACACACAAGCACAATTAAACACACATAAAAACAATTAAAATTAAATCTAGTGAAAATCGGGATGTTACACTCTTCACCTCCAAAACACCCGAAAGTACGAATTTGTGGTGAAAAAGCTTGAGCTCAAATCATTGAAAATCGTCAGGAAGAAAGTTTCTACGCTCATCAAACGTCAAAAATCAGGTCATACATCATCCAAGCTATTTACAGTTTGTTGGTTTTCTGATATGTTCATCATTTTGGAGCCCTAAATGTAGCGTGAGTTAACTAATGTTGAGTGCCCAACATGAGTTAACTCACGCTGAAGGCCAAAGTAACTTAACTTGTGTGGGGGTCAAGGGGTCAGGATTTGAATTTTGGCGCCAATTTTGTTTTTTTTCCCCTAGGCTTGTTACATACTTTTTCCTTATTCTTTTTTATTCAATAGATATAGTGATGGTTGAAAATGTGGTGGATGATGGTGTTGAGCCGAAACCGGCCATCATTGAATCTTCCGTTGATGTCAAATATACAATTGATACTTTGATTGATGTCAAAATTTCCACTCAAGCTTCCGTTGAAGAAAAATCTACTGGTGTTTCAAGGCTTCATGATAATGAAGTAAACACCGCCTCATTTTTTTCCTTCATATATGATAGATGGAAAGATCGAGATGACTTGCTTGGTTGGGTTTGTCGCCAAGTGGCAAAGGCGGAATTTACTATATCTATAGATAAATCTAGTATAAAAAATTCAATATTGACATTGCATTGTGAAAGGAGTGGTGTATACAGACCACCAAAGACGAAGAAGAAATTGAATCTTGAAGGCACAGGCTCAAGGAAATGTGATTGTCCGTTTAGGATTCGTGGTTACTTTGAGAAGAAGACAAATGATTGGTGGTTGGCCATTCTTAATGGAGTTCACAACCATGAGTTGAAGCTAAGGTTAGACGGTCACATTCTTCCGAGTAGACTAAGAGAAGAGGAGAAGAAAAGAGTTGTTGACATGAAAAGATCTTGGCGTTGCCTAGGAATATTCACTCGGATTTGAAGGAAAAAAAAACAAAGAAAGTGTGACAAATATAAAAGGTGGCGAAAGTATATAAGAGGTGACAAGACGGAGATGCAATACTTTGTTGAGAAGTTGGAAGAGCATAAATATGTTTATTTAATAAGAACAAATTGTGAGGAAACCACTCTTAAAGACATAGTTTTTGCTCATCCGGAGTGTATTAATATGCTTAACACTTTTTCGACCGTTTCGGTCATGGATTCCACTCACAAAACCAATATGTACAGAATTCAATTATTTGGGATTGTTTGTGTTAGCTCTACCAACATGACATATTTTTTTGCTTTTTCCTTTCTTGCCTCTGAAAAAGAGTGTAACTTTACTTGGGTTCTGGAGATGTTGGTTGGTCTTCTGTCGTCAAAACTCAATATGCCTAGTTGTCACTGACAGGGACAATGCTCCGATGAATGTTGTTGCCAAAGTTCTACCTGAAACTACCGTTTTACTTTGTTATTTTCATATTAGGAAGAATGTAAGAGTTAAATGCATCACAGACTGCAGAGTCAAATTGAAGCTGAAAGATGTAAAAGTTTATGGAAATGAAGTGAAGGAGGTGAAGGCAAGTGACGTAGTGAACAAAATCATGAGAGTTTGGGATAATGTGGTTGAATCCCCTACAAAGGATTCATATGCAAGTGTGGTAATGCGATTCCGAGATGTATGCAAAATATTCGCGAAGTTTCTTGACCATGTTGAAACTACAATATTGAACACGGTTAAGGAAAAATTTGTGAGGGTGTGGACAGACAATGTTTTCATCTAAGCTGCAGAACCACCAACGTTGTTGAATCGGCGCATGGAAAGTTGAAAAAATATTTGAGGCATAGTTTGGGAGATTCGGAAACATGTTGGGATGTAATAGACAATGTGTTGACTATCCAGTTGTCTGAGATACAAGCAAGTTTTGGGAGGAGTCGTACCGTCTTAGAACACATATACAAAGGCAAATTTTTGTACTCTAAGTTGGAGGGTTGTGTTTCTGGATCCGCATTGAGTTTTATCTTTGAGGAAGCAAAACACTCCAAAACAACTGACATTGTTAAGATAAATTGTTGATGTGTGATTAAGACATCGTATGGGTTGCCTTGTGCGTGTACTCTTGCAATGAAAATCTAAAAAAAATTGCCTATTCAATTGGATGAGATAAATCCTCATTGTCAAAGGTTAAGTGTATGTGAAGAAGAAGTTGAAGATGATTTTTCTGTGATGGAAGAGATAGTGGGTATTCAGGAACGCCTAAAAAAAGTCCCTTACAAAATGAAACTTCACATAAAAGAGGTGATGCATCAACTAGCATTTCTAGAAGACACAATGTTGTCTCCATCTCCAAGAAAGGTGGTAACCAAGGGAGCAAAGAAAAGGGTGAGGTCTACACCAACAGAGTCATCTATGGGTCGAATCCCATCTATGTGGAGCATGTTGATTCTCAATTTCTCGATAGGCAACTGTCACATACTAAGGCATCATTCCAAAGAGAAAAAGTGCACTTATTGATAATTCATCGCGCTCACTAGTTTCAACGCCTACTATACACCTGGATCCGGATTTACCATACATTTCACAAATGTAAAAGATCATGAGACCTTACATTAAAAACATTTTGAATGTTAAAGGGAGGGTAATTATGGATACCATGTTATAGCTAAACACATGGGCATGGATGAGGAAAATCATGTATTGGTTCGTAGTGCACTTATTCATGAGTTGAAAACTGATAAGATTGACTATTTGCCGATATTTGGTTCGGAGGAGAGTTTTCATTATATCACAAATGGCTTACACCCTCCCACAAATAGTGGTGGAATTGCATACATAAGTAAGTGGTTGACATTACCGAACATGGGTCACATTGTTGCAACCTTTTACAATAGAGTTGTTGTGATGTTGACAAGTCTCGAAAGAGGTATATGTGAAACTTTTTCCCAATCTGAGGTGCTCCACCACTTAACCCACATGCCAACATCATGTGTGTTGGATTAATTCTCAACCACTTTAATCATGTTTATTTGAAAGACAGTTGTCCAATACCACCGTCTTGTACTGAATGGAAGAATCACAAGATTGACGAGGTTGAGAAATTGGAGTTTGCATTTTTGGATAGACAAGCTTTGTTCAAAGGTCTCATGTCTACGGAGCTGAAATCACCGAAAAAACCAACAAATCATCTCAATCCAATTTATTGCGACACTCCCACTCTGGAAAAATCTAAAGGAGAATTAGAAGTAATTGAAGAAGATGAAGATGATTCCCCATCACTAGCTAGTTAGATAGGTTGTGAAACTTTTTTGTCGGTGTTCATCCTTTTCTTTTTGTTGATATTACACTGATTTTTTTTTGGGTCAATTTTGTAACGCCAATATTTATGGCCAACATGTAACTAACATTATATATATTATATAAATATATGATTTTTTTTGTGATAGACAAAACATCAACATTTTTATTCGTTATTATTATTATTGCTCGCAATTTATAAAAATATATGTCTCTAATTATTCAACTAGTTATTTTATATTTCATTTGGTTGTATTCTTATACTTGTTATTCCATAAACTTTTGTGAAGTGAAACATGTTCTGAAGATGCACAAGTTGAAGTTGAAGCTCATGTCTGATACTCCGCCTTCAAGAGGACGATTAAGGTTTTTTTAACCTCCACCGACAAGTTAGATGAGTTAAAGGCACACCTTAACAAATACTTTGTCCATCATGGTGAAAATCAAAGAACATCTCAAGTATTTGTATAGGTGCTATGCGTAAATCTGGCAACGGATAAAGATGAAGACAGTTGGAAGACCGTTTATTTTCCAAAAGTCATCCATGATGATGGCGATGTAGATTACATGTTTAAGTTGATGGTTGATAACAATATCTTACTCCTTTGTGTCTGCTCCATTGAATTGTAATATGTACTGACGTGTAATAGTGTAATCTGTTCGGAAAAAAAAACCCGTAATGTTGCACTTTTAATGAAATTCAATCATTTCTGGATTGTGTATGTAATGACAAATTTGTCTAATTTGGATCAATTATGAGTGATTATGTTATGATGAGTATTATGAGTGAATTATGTTGTCGAATTGGTGTAATTTGGATCAATTATAAGTGTGTATAGATTACGGGTCATTATGACTTGGTTAGAAGCATTAAAAGTTGTTTTGTTAGCATACCGGAACTCAACGCGAGTAAACTCACGATGGTTCAACAAGAGTTAATTCTCGATGGTTCTACCGAGCGTGAGTTAACTTGAGTTATTTCTGAAATCCGGGGTGGGAATGAGCAAAACTGTTTGGGAGAAGAGAAACTTTCCAATTGTTAGGATTTAAGCCCATAAGGAGAGCCCAACTCAAAATATTATTCCATTAGGTGGGAGAACCTCATGGTTTAAATACCACATCAAGCACTTTTATCTACTCAATATGGGACTCCTCAGATTGCCACACCCTATAAGAGCCAACATCCACAGCGGCTTTCACTCTATCGACACTAACCCAATGGTAGCCCTTTCCTTTTTGGCGCCTTCACTCACCTATAAGTATTTGGTGGAGCATCTTAATCCAGCCTATATGTAGCCCTTTTCGTGGTCCAACTCTCAATGAAAATTATGTTGTCTAATTGGTGTAATTTGGATCAATTATAAGTGTGTATAGATTACAGGTCATTAATGACTTGGTTAGAAGCATTAAAAGTTGTTCTGTTAGCATACCAGAACTCAACGCGAGTTAACTCACGTTGGTTCAACAAGAGTTAATTACCGATGGTTCTACTTAAGATATTTCTGAAATCTGGGGTAGGAATGAGCAAAACTGTTTGGGAGAAGAGAAACTTTCCAATTGTTAGGACTTAAGCCCATAAGGAGAGACCAACTCAAAATATTATTCCATTAGGTGGGAGATGAAGGGATTTTAAGAGGGAGTTTTCAAAATTTTAATCCTCTTTGCGGAAGAAATCACAAATCAAACACATACTTAAACAATTTAAAGATTCATGTGTTTACCTCTTGAAGAGCAGAACCTTTGTAGCAGAATTGTTTCTGATCACGAGCAAAGCAAAGCAGCGATGCCTCTACTCAGTCCACATAAACAGAACTTCTCCGATGACCGGTGCTAGCCAATTCCAACGGAGATTCAGAGAGAACAAGGTTTAGAGAGCGGCGGCTAGGGTTTCACAACTTTTGTGAATTAGGTTAAGCACTCACAAAAATTCTTAATGCTTCAACACAAGGGTTCTATTTATAGAATCACTTGTGTGGTCAGCAAGACAAGCACTTAAGTACATCGTACCTTACAGTGGACCGCGTTTCTCTATTTTTCGTAGATTAAATAATAAATCATATTTAATTATTTAATTACTAATAAGTCCTACTTATTATTTTATAAATAAGTCTTATTTATTTATTTCTCTCATCTCTCTATCCTTTGTGTGTGACCCTATAGGTTCTCGTAACGTTGGTAATAATATTAAATCACATATTTAATATTATAAACAGTGAGTGGTATCTAGCAACACATCACTGCTACCCAAGTGACGAGAATGTCATGTGATCTGACGAAACCTTTCTGTGATAATGTTCATTTGTATAATTACCCTTTTTCTCTCATGTCTATATTGAACACAAGGCATAGTATGCCATCCTTGTCCAGTTCAATATTGGGCCCGTAGACATTTCTCCTGTTATGTAGGAGGGGCAAATTCCATCTAGGTCACTCATGTCCCTCAACATGATTCGTGGAGTACCCATCAACCAATTTTATAGTCATCTTGTTACAGACAACGTTTGAATGGTGACAAAGCACTCGACTCCAACATCTAGGGTACATAGTG
>Ga0228711_1011518_pt1 | contig 11196 bp, 6 predicted proteins | sample MedpolnodulmetaG_2_FD_177996 | JGI IMG/M metagenome (GOLD analysis project Ga0228711, IMG submission 177996) | Root nodule microbial communities from Medicago polymorpha collected in Santa Monica, California, United States - brown nodules | ecosystem: Host-associated > Plants > Roots > Nodule...
AACTCACGAAACAGACAATAAACTACGCTCAAAAGCAACCAAGCAGTTTTGGACGACAATTTTAACATTGGAAAAAAAAATAAAATTTACAAGATGAGAAAAATAATACTCTTTGATCTCACAACAAAAGCGATAGTTGAATTCTTCATAAAAATCCACATATAATATATTATGAAATGTTACAAGAAAGAGAATTCATATGTTGATGAGATGATTAATAAATCAAAATACAAACTCAAATCGTCTAACACCCAGAATTCTACGGAAGACTAATGTAAAGTTTACCAATTTCCAACTGTCTTCTTTTTATTTAGTAAAAGAGTAAATAAAATATGCAACATAGTTCACATGATAAAGCCATGTTCAAGTCCCACACCTTCTTGAAGTCAACATAAAGCCACGTTCAAGTCCCACACCTTCTTCTTATAAGCAATGACCTAAAAACAATACACATACATATACAAATATTAGCAAATATAAATGATAGTAGATAAACAAGAAGAATTTCTCTCTTAATTTATAAACCATAGTTTAAAATTGCAATACTGAACAGACTAAATTTCAAATTTGAGGTTGCCATATAAAGTTTTTGTAATTTTTTATATAAAAAATTGCAACCGCAACTACAATTTTTTTTTATTTTTTTTATTTTATGAACTAAGAGTGAGGAAAACATCAGGGTGAAGTTTAGACATCCCGACTAGGTCGATGTCTCAAGAACCACAACTACAATTAGAGTTAAAACCATAATTTAAAACTTAGGTATACAATATACATGATAATTTTATGAAAATTGAATAAATTACCAAATAGCCACGAATGAGATTGTTAGGAATGATTTCAGCAAAAGAACTTTCTTCCTCTCTTGTCAGGAACTCAAACTTAATGTTACTTGGATCGAGATTGGCATCACCAAATATAATGTTAGGGTTACACTCCTTTACTACGAACAATTCAATCTCTTCAGTTTGCAATGAGGTTTCAAAGGCAATGTACTGTAAATTGAAAAACTATTATTATAATTTAGAAATGGCACTAAATTGAAATGTCTTGTATAATGATGTTAGGGCATGAAAAAAATACCTGATACAATTGACTGATTAGTGTTGCAGGCTTACAAGTAAAGAATGGCCTCTCCAAATTTGGGACCTTTTCCTTTTCCAAAGAGAGAAGCTTGATAAAAATGTCCGACTGAAGAATAATAAAAAAAATGTTTACTAAACAAAAGTGATAAATATAATGAATAACAACAAGCAGAATAAATAATAATTAGAATAATATAAAAAATGGAACACAATTCTCTTTTAATATAGTACACTATGTGCTGGGTTTCAAGTGTTAGTTAAGTCCTACATTGACTAAAAATAAAGAAAACGTTGGATAAATAAGTGAGGGGACATATATACCTAAACCTTAATGTTTTAGATAAAAATTTGATGTCAAAGTCTTTAGGGATCATGAACGATAAGCTCATTTCCATTTCCTGGACTCCTAACACTATGTTAGGCTCATATCAAGGCATAAAGTTTACATGGTCTATGGAGATTTCAATTCAATCTCACTATCCATTAACAACTCAAGAGTCAAATATGCCTACCATATATGATTTTATTTCAATGCCTACTCTTAGAGAATCATAGCCATGTTCTTATCTTTCTCTTAATCAAATATTCTATTTTATCGTGACAACATAAAAAAATCATTTTGTTATAGCTCAGATTCCAATCATACATCATACATAGTTAAACCCTAAATATGACAGACATATTACATTATGAAAAAATAATTTACCTCATTTTCATCTTTTGCAGAGTTTTTGAGATGCTCAATTAGTCGGGAGAGGCGATTATTTCTATCAGCAATAGGGTTATCAACATTGTCATGAGTGTTCCTCCTCTGGCCACTTCTTTTGCACACAAGTGTAGAAGATAAGATAAGTAATAAACAAGATGCATCAAGGTCTCTAGAGAACTAATAGCATGATCTATGGGAATACTTTAAATATATACAACTCGTTATAAAACAAAACTAAGGAAATACATTAAAAACATTTAATATACAAAATCTAATAGCCAAATTTAAAAAAAAAATCTCAACAATTAATAATATATTATCCATAACATAGCAGAAGATATTATCCAAAACATTGTTCCTTAGGTTTTGTCAAAAAAAAAAAAAAGTCATTAATTGTTCCTTAGATGTTTGATGACTTCCTCTTGTGGAGGCGCAAAATTTTTTTGGGGTCATTCTACGCATGTTAAAATAGATCTACAAAGATATACATGAACAAAATACAAAATTATGTTCAAAATTCAAAGTAAAATATTGTATTCAAGTATGATAGATGTCTGTAAAATATATTTAAATTTCACCAAAAATATATGAAAAACTTATTCATGAAAACCATGTCATTTGTACATAAGGTAACTGTGTATCCACAAACAAAAGAGAAAAGACTCAACAAGAGAACCCATTATTTATATAAACGCAACCATAATACACAACATATAGCATAATCTTGTCCATGAAGTCATCACACCATGACATATGAAAGTCATTACATAGGTTTAAATCCACTTTTGGAGTCTCTATTTTTTCTTATTCACGATTTATGTCCTTTATTTCTTAATTAAAAAATTTAGTCCCCCAATTTTAAAAGATTTAGAAATTTTCGTCCCCACTAAGTTTAGAACTTTTTGTCTTTGTTGATGTGTCAAGTTGAATAATAAAGTATACGTTGATAAAACCTTCTTAAATTGAATTTTAATATCATTATATTATTAGTTCAAGTTAAAACTTAAAATTAAAAAAATATGAAACACCTTAAAAATATCTTACGTGTAAAAAATTATGTAGTTTCACAGCACCCATTTATAAATTGTGAGCTTATTATTCAACATAACACACAAGAATAAGCCATGAATTCAATAGTGGAGAAAATTTCTCAAATTTTAAAAATTTAGTACTACTATGATATGATATGATCAGATCTAAAAATTGGGGACCAATACTTGAAGTTACAAAAATAGGGCAACTAAAACTACATTTAATAGCATGTTAAATAAATAATTAAAAGCAAATTACTAGAGTGGGATTTAAAGCATACTAATGAAGGTGGAATTAAGCAAATGGAGCATAAATAAATAATAGTGTAACATACTTTTTGCTAGATTCATCCATGCGAGATGATTTTTCTGCATCCTCCTTTGAAGATAACATAGATGCCTCAGCTAACCATAAAATTGAAAAAAATAACCAAGATCGTTAGTAATATGAAATTTGATATAAAAATGAATGAGAAAAAAAATAACCAGCATAGATGAAGCATCATGGTATTTTTGAAAACTGAGAATGATAATACATACCAACATCATTGTCGTCAACATATTTCTCAATTTCCATGTTCAAGCGCCTATGTGGTAGCATTTCTCTGATCAACAAGAAAGTAAGATATCTAGGGTTCTCAGAATGAAAAGGTCGTCAAGATGGTGATGGAGATGTATTGACACACAGAAAATGTATCGACACATTGAGACTAAAACTCTCTCTATATATCAAATAAATTTTTTGTCAACTCAAGTTTCAATTTCCAATGAAACTTAATCACACAATGTTATAAAGAGTATTTTTTCAATTACAATCAAAATATGAATTGTTTGATCTTATTCTAACTATTGAAAATTTCCACAATTTAAAAATATCATATTTGACTAATTAATTGTTACTGAGAATGCAATACTAACATTTGGAGATCACACCTGATGAATGAAGATTATACAATCTTTTTTGATGGTGTATTAAATCATACTCCCTCCTTTTAAAAATGTATGCAAAAAAAAAAAACTCACTTTCTTTTTCCCAACCAAACAAGAAAAACTTTTATCTTATTTAATTTTTTTTTAAAACTATCTTTTTTAAGAAAAACTTTTATTTATTCACATGAAATTAAATGCAAATTATATTCAATTTTCTTTCTCTTCCATTTTCTCCATAACCAATAACCAATGAAAATTGTTTTTACATATTCCCATGAAACTTATTCCACAAAAAATAACACAAAAAGTTATACTTCAAATTCTTATGTTTTAGTTTTCTTAATAAAGTATAATTTGAGTTTTTTTTTTACTTATAATTTGGGTCGAAGGAAGTTCTATTAAAATTTAAATATCAACAACTCATCTAAATCCAATGGATGGGACCCATTGTTTGCATTGATGGCAATATTTGAATAGTAATTATGAGAATTCAAGTAATTTATTATTGACCAAAGACATGCATTTAATATTCCTTATTTATTGATTTCTTAATTACATTTGGATTTTGTCTTTTTATGAATTTATTTTTATGGGAAATGATATAACGTGTGTCCTGTGACCCTCTTTAAGATCTTAAATGGTCAATTCTCCGTCCCTAAATATAAGACTTTTTTACCAAAATAACGAGAATTAAGAAAATTGGTAATAGTATTAAATTTGTTTATAATTACTATTGATTTTACAATCTTATCCTTATGAGAGAGAGAGAGAGAGTTAGTTTATGTTTTCAACATAGTATTCATTGTTGATTTAAGAAAAAGATGCAAAATAAATAGGGTTATATTGGTAAAGAAATAATTAATGTAGTTGAAAATATCAAAGAGGTCTTAAAAAAAAGGACAAAATTTTTCAAAAAAAAATCTTATAATTAGGGACGGAGGTAATAAAAATTTGTCTATTCATTACATTGGAATTTAAGGTATTTGATTTTTTTTTTCTTCAGAATAATTTCTTAATTTAAAATTCTTGAAGAATACCATCAAAGACATTCTTTAGCAAGACTTTTTTTTTCTTTTCTATTTGTATTAGCATGTTCTAATTTGTACGGGGAAGTAATCTCCGACATCTCATTCTTGAAACCTATGTTTTTTTGTTGATAAAGGTATAATTTCGATGTTGCCATTTGATTGGTGTGAGGTTGATAATTCTGTTCAATAGTGACTAATATTCATCGGAAAACTCGTAAGATACATAAGGTGAATTCTCCAATCATAATTGACTTTTATCCATACACAAGAGTCAACAATCAAACTTCTGATCACTTATTTAAGGGGTTGTAGTTCTTTGCCGTTTGAACTAATCCATTATCGACGAGAAACCTAAATAACTAATCCTAAATATCGTATAAATACACAAATAAATTTAAAATTTAAATCCTAACTCACACATCAAAAGATACACTAATACTTGTGTGTCTCTACCAAGGTGCCAAATAATCCTATTGAAGAAAAATATATCAATAACAAACTACAATCAAGATGACAACAAAACAAAAGTTGCATTCAACCAACATACAAATTGGTCTAATCAATAAAGCACATAGATATATGTTGCAACTAGGATTGCCTTCTCACTTAACCTCTTTGGACCTTTTTAGATTGACTTATTTTCCAATTTATGAAAAATTGTTTACGTATATAAATAAGCTTTTATGATAATTTATAAGTTCTTAATAATGAAAATTGTATCTTTATAAACTATTTTTTTCATAAATTACATTGAAAAACTTATGAATAACACATAAAAAAATTATTTATTTATATAAGTTATTTTGCATAAGCTTAAAAAGAAGTCAATTCAAACATGCCGAAAGTGTTGTACTATATCTTGGGCTACAAATGTCCAAATTAGACGATTTAAATTTTCTAGAAAAGCTAAGAGACAAAAATGTAATCGTTGATGAAGCAAGAATCATTTCCTCGTGCTGTTGTGGCGTTCTTGTTGTTACCAACTTATGAACATCCCTAACTTATAAAAGATATTAATTCACTTATTTTAACTCCAAAAGCTTTACTTGTGAAATAAAGAGAACCAGAGATATATGAAGTTCCCACATAAAAATACTTTATCCGTCTCAAATTACAAGTCATTATGACAATTTTACGTGTATTAAGAAATATAATTAATTTTGTATTGAAAAGAAATATTACAAGTTGTCTTACAAAATTGTCCTTATTAAATTGTATGAGAAAAATAAAATAAAGAATTGAAAAAAGAGAGTATAATAGGAAATGTAACATTAATGCTTCATTGGTACTGTGAAGCGACTCATAATTTAGGACAATTTTTTTTCCAAAGCGACTTATAATTTGGGACGGAAGGAGTGTATATTAAGGAGAAGTGTAAATTAAAGTAGTACCCTTCTATTTATGTTGTTGTTAAAAAGAAAGATTTGATTTTTTTTTTTTGGTCAAAAGCAAGTGGGAGCATGCTTGCTAACTCACTTCTCATTTATTTGGGTGAGAGTAAGTTAGCAGCCCTATCATCAAATATGTGAAGAACATTCTTCACAACGACGTCGTTCTTATCACATATGAGGTTCGTTCACAAGGAGGATAACAAATTTTCCCATACCACGTGCCTTCGAGAAGCCACTGAAGTTGGAATTCTATGATGGAACAGGTGATCCCGATGAGCACGTGGAACACATTGATATTGTCCTCAATTACCACCAGGGGCAGGAAGCGGTAAAGTGTAAGCTCTCTGTCCTCTCTTTGAAAGGTGCAAAAATGACCTGGTTCAAGGGCCTTGAGAACGACTATATTGATTCTTGGAAGGAGCTTTATGATGAGTTCACTTTTAGGAGAAGGAATGTGAAGTCGATGGCAGTGTTGAACACAGTCATCTAGGGCAAAAAGGAGACTCTTGGGGAATACGTAGAAAGGTTCACCCACGAGAGCGTTGAAGTTTGAAGTGTGAACGATACGTTGAAGTGCTTCATCTTTGAAAACAACATGCGCGACAGATGTAATTTCAAAGAAGAGTTGGGACTCAATGAGGCCAGAGACATGAATGAACTTTTGATCTACGCATAACCTTACACTAATTATGTGGAGAAGTGTTTAGCAGTTGAAGCCAGGAAGAATAAGCAGCTTCAAAAAGGAAGTGACAACAAACGTTAAGACGGTGGCTGGAAGACAAAGGGGATACAATTCTCATTTCTTTTAGTACACTCTGTTATATACATCGTGAGAACGGTTCTTTCAGGAATGCGTGAATGCATATTTCAAAGACACTATGGTCAATAAGGCTACACCATTAAAGGAAACATTGTGCACAAACAAATCCAAATACTAGAGGTTCCACAAGTGCGCAAGCCATGACCTAACGGTTGCTTTCAGCCGAAGGATGCAATAAAATAGTTAATAAAAAGGGGAAGCATAAACACTTCACCAATGATGACTACCACAAAGGTTACAAAAAGAAGTACAAAGACTCTCCGCGGAATTCCTCTTGCCGTAGTGAATACCTGAAGAGGAAACACTTTCCTTCTCTAGAAGAAACTTCGTGAAGAAAGGAAATTAACAACGTGGATGGAAGAGAGAAAGAGAAGGAAAAGGATGAGAAAGATAAAAAGAAGGGAAACACATTTTCCTATTCTCCGTCATGGGAGGGTTCCCAACGCGTAGGAACATGTTCAAGGGAACAATGAAGAGAAAAATTGCTCAAATGCTAGATTTCAGCGTCACTAAGCCGCCTAGGTCGTCAAGAAGCCTGGGAAAGTAAAGGACTATCCTTAAACTCACAGATGATGACAAGATAGAAGGTGCTTCAATCGAAATCTTCCCACTAGTCATGGTGGCTACAATTCACGATCACGACTTGTCAAGATGTTTAGTCGACAAAGGGAGCTCATTCGACATCATGTACAATGAAACCTTTGAGAAATTGAACTAAAGAAATAATACTTGATGTCGTAATACCAGACGTCGTACAACGGCATTGTCTCCCAAGGCTTCAACAAAACTATAACCTGTCCATATGGGTATGTCGAATTCAAGTTCTCTTTTGCTGAGGGCGACAACGAATGTAGTGTTGAATCCTTGTTCATGGTAGTTCTGTAAAAATCCATTTACAATTGTTTATTGAGGAGACCAACAATAACATCCATGTACGGTGTCACCTCCACCGTCCACCTTAAGATGAGGTATCACAAAGATAAGGGAGAAGTCGTAACCATTCATGGGGACTTGGGCGGAGAAAACATATGCCACAAGGTGCTGCAATAGATGTTTGATGCATCTGCAATACATCAGAGCGAAGTCGTGAAAAGTAATGACACTCCTATGCTGCAACATTTTGATTGCAACGTCACGAACTTCGACATGCGACAAGAGGAAGAAAATCCAAAAGAGGAGGAAGGTTGCGAGATACCTATTCCCCTAAAAGTAAAACTTTACTTTGAGAGGCCCACACCAGATGGAAATTTCAAAATCATGTAGCTAGACGACACTGTTGTGCAAAAAGTTAAGATTGGAGAAAACTACCTTGTTCCCATGGAGGAAGGCCACATTAAGTGCCTGAAGGGAAATGCAGATCTATTTGCCTGCTCAACAAAGGAAATGCCTGGGATAGATCCAAGTGTAGCATGCCACAAGATTAAAGTGAATCCTTCAACCGAGTATATAAGCTAGTATAGGCGCCATCAATTCCCTGAAAAGTCTCAAGCAACAAAGGAGATTGTGAGCGGCCTCCTACAAGCAAGTTTCATTTTAGAGATCAACTACAGTGAGTGGTCGTCGAATGTCGTGCCGGTAAAAAAATCTAGTGGCAAGTGGCGCATGTGCATCGACTACACAAACTTAAACAAAGCATGCCTGAAGGATGCTTATCCTCTCCCCATCATTAATAAGTTGGTGGACAATTCATCTGGCTATAACCTTCTGTCATTCATGGATGCTTACTTAGGCTACAACTAGATTCCAATGGACAAGGTCGACAGAAACATGAAAACTTTCGTGACTGATGGCACAAACTATATGTATAATGTCCTTCCTTTTGGCCTGAAAAACGCAGATCATATGTATCAAAAGTGATGAACAAAGTCTTCGAAACAGAACATGTTGGAGGTATATATGGATGACATAGTCATTAAATCCGTAAGGGAACACTAACATGAGACCCACTTGGAAGACATTTTCGCTCGTGTGCGACAATAACATGTCCTTTAACCCAAAGAAGTGTACCTTCGGGGTCAAGGCAAGAATTGTTTAGGGATTCTACCTCACTGAAAGAGGAATCAAGACCAACCCCGACAAATGCAATGCAATCCTCAAGATAGAAACATCTACGACCGAATAGTGTATTATGAAGTTGAACGAAATGCTCACTGCTCTGAATATGTTTCTCTCTAAATCTGCTCAACACGCAATGCCATTTTATAAGTTATTGAGATAATGAGGAAACCTTTGAATGGAATAAGGGGTGGGAAGAAGATTTCATAAAGCTCAAGAATGTTCTGGCTCAACCTCTAGTGTTGTCCAAGCTGATGGAAGGAGAAAATCTATTCGTCTAGCTCTCTATCTCTTCGGAGGTCGTAAGTGTAACCCTCGTTAAGGAGGTATAGAAGAATCAAAATCATGTGTACTTTTGTTCGAAGGCACAAACTTGACCTAAGACTTGTTTTTAGAAGATTGAAAAGATAGCATTGGTTCTGATAGTGGCGTTCAGGAAGCTAAGAAGATACTACTTAGTGCATCCAACTATGGTTCGCATAGATTAACCACTCAAGCAAGTCATGTTCAGGCCATATTTAACATAAAGAATGACCAAATGATATGTTGGGTAGTTAGAGTTTGACATATATTTTGATACGTGCAAGACACTCAAGACGCATGTATTTGCAGACTTCCTTGTCGAACTCACTCCACCAACTAGTGAATCGTGCACAAGATGGACCATGTTCACAGACAGATCTTCTAATACGAGAGGAAGTGGAAAAGGTCTCATACTCGAGAACAACGAAGGTCTCATACTCGAGAAAAGGTCTCTATGAAGCCTTTATCGCCGACCTCAATCTTGCCCTCGTGAGGGAGGATCTAACACCCGAATCCCCACGTATTATTTTCTAATAAAAATACAATAAATAATTGAGCAAGCAAGGGTGTCACACATCTAATACTTCATTTAAATTAAAAACATCGCAACGGAATACATTTTTCAAAACATCAAAGTAACTGTCACATCATTTGTATCAACATCAAACTGAAATTCAAAAGATTTCTAAAATTAATCTAAAATAAAATAATTCTCCAATCTTAGTGTCACAGATCAGAGCATCGACTCGGTAAAGACTCCCAAAAGCTTTAGGTAAACGAGTAGGCTTCAAAGCCATCCTCAGAGACTCACTGCTACTAAACTTCTTTTTCCTGCAAATCTACACCACAAGGGTGCAGGCACCCAACCCGCCACTAGAGGGTGAGAATATATTCAACATAAGAGATGCATAAACACATGTATAGATTCAGATAAAAGAACACAACAATTACATTTAGACATGTATGCTTCACAGTCAGATAATATTCACATTTAAATATAAAATTTCATTTAATAAAAGTCAAACAGGCATCAATCAACATCTTATAATAACATATAAGCATCAACAACATTTAAGAATATCAAGTAGACATTAATAAAATACAAATCATTCCCACATCATCATATAGAAGCACGTCATTGAATATCACATCTTTAAATAGTTATACATCTTAAAATATCACATCTTTTAATTACACATCTTCAAATAGACCTACAGTTATGTATGCAATGTCTCTAACTCGACTCTATATGCATGTGGTACCGATCTTGGATATCAGAGTTATGTTACTGATTAATCCCCATCTTTAAATCACATCTTTAAATCGGACTGACCATGAATGCATGAACACCAAATAATGACTCAACAAATGCACATCTTTAAATGACTTGACAAATACACATCTTTAAATAGCATCATCGTCAAATATCACATCTTTATATAACACATCTTCAAATAACAAATCTTTATATAACACATCTTTAAATAGCATCATCATCAAATATCACATTTTTATATAACACATCTTTAAATTACACATCTTCAAATAGCACATCTTTATATAACACATCATCAAATATTTTATTATTCACAATTCGTTAAATAACACATTAATCATCGTCAAATAATTATTCTTTGGTTTTCATTAGTTATTACACTACAAGACTTTGGTTTTCATTCCGGGACCTAAAAAGGAACAAAATGAAGGTTTTCCAATGTATGACAAGATGCCAAATACATATGATATCATGACTATCTATTTGGTCAAATTAAATCAATTAATTTTTTGGAAAGAAATTAATATTGCCTAAAACTAATAATGTCTTAGTCCAAATTTAATTCATG
>Ga0228711_1011520_pt1 | contig 11196 bp, 3 predicted proteins | sample MedpolnodulmetaG_2_FD_177996 | JGI IMG/M metagenome (GOLD analysis project Ga0228711, IMG submission 177996) | Root nodule microbial communities from Medicago polymorpha collected in Santa Monica, California, United States - brown nodules | ecosystem: Host-associated > Plants > Roots > Nodule...
AACTTTATACATCCTTTTGAATAACGTAATTGAATTATTGAGATTAAAACCAGTCCTTGTGGGAACGATATTTTTACTACTTCGATAGTATTTGGTACACTTGCCAATATTCTATCAGTAAGATCCAAGGATTCATCTTATATGCAGAATAAAAGATGTTTCATTTTGAAAAGAACCAAAATCTGGAAAAAAGCAATTTCTTATTCGGTAGAGAAGTCTTTTTCCTTTTTCCATTCATTCCCATCCAATTGAAATACTAACACACAAGGCTTTTATTTATATGACCAAACCTTTGCATATTTCTTCATATTACCCGATGCGGGACATTATTCTAATTATTATTATTGATATATTATGATATGATTTCTATTTGTCCCTTTGATTTTGAACCCTATCTATTTGGATTTCGATGCTTTTACCTTAAAGTAGGTACAAAGATAGCTGGCCTTTGTTTACCCTTTAGAATTTCCACCAACCAAATCTACTGAAGTGATCTCAAATTAATATGCCAAGCCAAGGATTGAAGAAGGATCTATACGTACTCTGTAGTATTTTGGCTTCATGTTTGTTTCCTTGACACACTCATTCAACTTTTCTAATTGGACTTTTTGACCGTTTTTGTGGGCATAAATTTCTGTCATCTTTTAACAGATTATGTTTCATCATGTTCAATGAACAACGCAATGTAACAAAAATAATGTTCATTACAAACACATGCCAAATTGTAAGAAAAAAGATTCTAGGAATCTGTTTATTTTATCAAGGGTTTTGCAGACAAGTGTTGTAAGAGCATTATTTCAAGAAACCACAAAAAGTTTATCATGAAAATATAGGTCAAACACATGTAAAAATCATAAATACACAATTTTTAATGTGAAAATTACTATTTTTAAATATTTAAATAATGCTCTTAAGGCACTTCTAAACATTTCCATTTTATTAACTATTAAACAAGTACAATTCCATTCCACAATTCTAATTAATCCAACCACAACCTTAACCACACGTCACAAAAATGTCATATGTTAAGGGAGTGATCGATTTTCCCCAAACTCCAACCCACCTTGAACCCAAAATTATCCCAATACTCAAACCTAGTGTCATAAATTAATTTCCACCATTTTTATATTAATTTAATCCATTTGGGGGTTGGAAAACATCCAACACTTTGTGTATTTGTCAATTGCAAACCAATGAGATGTTCACACCGATTAAAAGTTCAAAAATGTTTCGAAACTAGAGATGACATTTAGAGTCTTGCATGTTGTGTATATATAATTTTTTATATCCGAGACGGTTTGGGTGGGTAATTATATCTTCGTTACACACTCCATACCTGAATTTGAAATTGGAGAAGTTATACCCAAACTCGGTCAAAACGAGAAAAATCGTCGAATTGAGGCGTGTTTGAGCAGATATCGCGTGTACCGATTTTGTTGTCATGTCTACGCCTATTCAACACCTATATCATCTCATATTCTTTCTACCTCTCTTTTCCTATCACATCATTAATATATTATATCTATCACATTACAATTCATATCACTTTTCCCTGTTAAGATGTCAATTAGGTGTATGAGTGTCCCTGAAATTTGTTCTTTAAATGATTACATTACATGTCCGGCAAAGAGGGAATCTGTACACCCGTTCTGCCTATATGGTTTCCATACTGCTAGAGCCTAGACACACTCATTCTCACGTCCATGTACATGGTTTTTTGTTTTTGTTTTGAAAGGTATAGCATATCAATCATCTAATTATTCTCCCACAACAATTCAAAAACATTGTGAATCGTAATTTTGATTAATTTTAGTAGTGACAGATAGACCATTTGGTCATTTTGTTTGATTGTTTCACATTCACCGAATTAGATGAAACATTCATTAGTAGACAAGATTTAAAATATTTAGTTTTGATGGCTAACTTGGAGAGAAGAGTATGGTGGGGGTTTTATACGGTTAATATAATTTAAAATGAATATAAAGGAATGTTTAAATGTACAAGCTTGCACCCCACCTCCACACCAAGCTTTTAGAATTAACTAAATTAAGCAAAAATTGATACTTCTTTTTTTGACAGGTAGCAAAAATTGACCTTTTTTTTAAGGAGGAAAAAAAAATTGATGCTTTTTTTTAGGGAAAAAATTGATACTTGGTAACTAAGAATCGGTATCATTAATATTTATGCTGAAAATCAAACTTTGAGTGCCAAAATCCAGCCAATGAAATATATTTGGAGTGCCCAAATCTAACCATGAGGAAACGTCACAGTGACGGATGTTTATGCTGTCAGCATAGTGACGAATGCAAGCCGCAAATTATTGTTTGGTAAATTTGTAAGCAGTATGACGTATGGTTGGATTTCGGTAAGATTGATATTTGATACATAGATAAAATTTATTTAAAATTTGATTTAATTTTTAAACAAATTAATATAAAAATATGATTTGTTATTGAATAATTAGATGATAAAAATATACAATCCAACTTCAAAAAACAAAAACAAAAGCTTCAAAAGTACAGTTTGGGTTTATCTTGACTTTACTAGATCGTTCTTCTTTTTACAAAATTTATTGGATCCTTTTAAACGCATATGGATTACGTAGTAAAGTTTACGGGCAATATGAACATGCTTGTGTGTACCGATTAATGATGGCAGTTAATTAATCAATTATGATATTTGATTGAGGCTTGATTTTGAATGTACCTGTGATTGAGTTGAATCATTTAGTTAAGTCTAATAAAAAGATTTCATTTTTTGAAATGCTATTAAAAGATCTTTGTCTTTAGAGTTTAGACAATTAAGTATAGTGATGAAGGTAGTTAGGTCTCTCATGTTCAGTCTCTATGCTCTCACCAGTATCTCTTTAACCTTAAAGGTATGCAATGATGTTCACGATCCTGTCTTTGATATTGTAAATATGATATAATTTGAATCTATGATTTATAGTAGTCTACTGCGTTTAATTCCAACATATAATTCATGTAGATGATATTGCACAAGTTTTTTTTTTTTAAGGAACACAAGTGTTTTTATCATGCATGCCTTACTTCTATTATGTGTTTGGTTTTGTGATTCTCATTTATAAAGTAAATTTTTCATACGATATATCAACGAGTAAACTATTAAATCGATCATTGTCTTTATAAGTCATTCTTAAATTAGTCTTGAGTCTATTAATATTTTAAATTAGTTTCTATCTTTGTCAAAAGTTTTTCAATTAAGGTCTTTATCTTTATGTTTTTGTCACATAACGAGGGACTTAATCGAGAAACTTTTGACAAAGACATTAACTAGTTTGAAATATTAATAGAGTCGAAGACTAATTTGAAAGTAACTTATAAAAACAAAGACTAATTTGATGGTTTACTCATATATCAACAAAAGTTCTTCAATATGTCACGAATTAAGGACGTAATGTCTTAAAGATCGAATTTGCATTAGACATTGACAATGCCGTATTTGGGGTTCATGGATATTTTTGTAGAATAGTATTTATTTTAATTTAAGGAGTTTAGGATTTTGGAATTAGACATGCATGCCTTTTGAAAATGTATTTTGTATTGAAAGAACTTATAAAGTAAGTTTTTGCTTATTTTCCGTTAATTCTCTAATTTTGGGCAAATGGTGTCACATAGGAGAATAAGACATTCAATTTGCAGTATTTAGGTTTGTAAGATGATAGACAATTTTGGGTGGGATAATTAAGGTACAAAAAGACTAGTTTAGCTGGCCTTTGTGTTCCTGATAGAATTTCCACCAACCCAATCAGACTCAAGTCTCAAATATGCCAAGCCAAGGATCCATGAAGGACCCATACATACCCGCACTCCTTTGGTTTCACTTGCTCAACTTTTCTCTTTGGACTTTTTGACCCTTTTTGTGGGATTATATTTCTGTCATCTTTTAACAGATTATGTTTCATCAGGTTCAATGAACAACACCAAGTAACAAAAAGATAATGTTTCATTACAAATTGCAAGGAAAAAGATTTTAGAAAACTCTTCACTTTATTCAACTTATTAAACAAGTACAATTCCATTTTATTTAATCCATGATAACGGATAATCGATTTTCCTCCCACTTACTCATTTCGGTCTCATATATAAGATTTTTTTTTCTAGGTTCATTGAATAATTAATGTATTTGGTCTACATTGTAAAACAAATACATTAATTATTCAATGAACCTAGAAAAAAAAAATTTTTCTTATATATGAGACTGGAGGGAGTATATCTCAAAGGGGAGAATTTTTGCAGCATTGTAATCAAGTGTAGGCCAAGGTTTCTTATTTAGCATTGGAATTATTATTATTTTTTCAATATAAAACTTATCTTTTATTTCATTAACTAGTAGTAGTGGACAATGATCATAGATTCATATAAATGGTTCACATCTTAGAAGACAAACACAATACAAACCTCCCAAAGTAAAATGGGAAATTTTTCACTGAAGTAAAAAGATTACAGCAAAAGCAACTCGTGTTCATAAGGTCGACTACATATAATGAACAACAAAAATAGAAGGTGGAAGGAAAAAAAAACTACTAAATGAGAAAGACACAACACAATCATGCATCCATGGATATTCGGTACTCCCTCTGATCATTATTATAAACAAATATTCTTTATTTAGATTTATTGAATTATTGATGTATCTGATTTATAATGCAGAAAGATCAGTAATACGATAAACCTGAAAAATGAATATTTGATTATAATAATAGTATAGCAGAGCTAGCTGGGGTGTACTGTACTGTTGGCCCTTGACGACTGAGGAGGAGGTGGAGAAACTGTGTTGGAACTTGAATTACCCTTGTGATCAACCATCTGATCCCATATCATCTTCTTCACGGAACGTTTCTTTGCAGGGAAAACACTTCCATTCTTTGGTTTGTGCCATGCCTCTGTTTCCTCTGTTTTCACCACTCCCTCCATATCACTTTGTGTACTATAGTGGTATATAGCCTCACTCTCTCTGTGGACTGAACTTAGGACTGTGTAGTTTCTATGGCTAGCTTGGAGAGGAGATGAGAGGAGTGTGGGGTTTTATAATGTAAATATTTGAAACATTTAAAATTTAAAATAAATAAAGGAATGTGTAAATTTATAAGGTGGCCCCCCTTAAGATTTTAAAATTTATTAATTAAATTCAGTTAAATTGATACTTGGTGACTAAGATTGGTAGTATCATTCATTAATCTTATATGATGATGATATCCTTAATCTTATACTTGGTGACACATGGCAGTTATACATTTCATCTCATTAGGCATTGTGAGGACAGCAAGATGAAAGCTAATAAAACTATAACCTTGACACAATTCCTCTGTTTGGCTTTTACCATTCAACAATTCATGTTTTGGGTCAGTTTATGGACCACATTAACTAGCTACCTCACTCTCTAATCCCTTGTATGTGGGTCCCGTTATAGGACTTTTGGGGTGCTTTGAGTAAGGTTTGGAATGGTGGTGGGACTCAGAACAGGAGGACTTTTAATAGATGGTCTTATATAATAAAATAATTCAAATAAAGAAAAGTTTTCTTTTGAAATATTATAAATAAATTCAATGAAAATTTAAACCTTTTTAAGCTTTTTGCATCTTTGTTTCTAGAAGGTAACCCTATTATCTAAATTTACATTGTTTCTAGAAGACAACCCTACTAGTACTAGTACTAGTAAGCAATAGCCTATTAATCTCGGTGATAATGAGGACATACAATCAGTGTCCAAAATCTAATATCCTCATTAACTACTTAACTTATTGGGGGAAAACGGGTTATTCATTGTCACTAGCTTGTACTAGTAAAATTCTTTTTCTTCATTGAATTTGAATCCATTTTTAACAAAGTGATGTAAGCAATGGATTATTTAATGCTAATGCCGTCAATTAAAGACTCACTGGGACAGTAAATAATTGAGATTTTGATAAATTCACGTAAGATTCCACTTATTAGATTTGGGTCATAATTAATTGACCAGAATTATATTGATAAAGAAGGAAAAGAGACTGTGTCATATCTTTTGTTTTTTATCATCTTCAGTCTCATTGACCTTTGAAATTTGACCAATTTGTTTTGTTCACACCTATGATACAATGCAATCAAAGAAAATCTTGACTACTTTTACTATGACAGAATAATATTTCATTTCACACCACATGCATTATATTAGAAACTTCCAACCAAATTTTTTTATTAGAAAAGAAAAAGGAAACTCATGCAAAACAATTTACATGAACGGTATTCTTTTCTTAAGTTGAATACAATATTCCTGCTGTCATAGGTTAAGATCCAGGCAATTATTATTTTTTTAAAAGAAAAGGAATATAACATTTCCCTTATCCCATCCATAAGTTTTGATGCAAAAATTATTTTGTTGGAATGTTGCAATACTTTTTATCTTTAATCATAATGTTCTTTAAAAGCAAACTAGAAAGATTAAAAAAATACTAGTTAAGAGGATAAATGTTATCAAAGTGGCTACAAAAAGTTAGAAATAATGGTAAAATTTACTATACCATATTGGTTTTTAATGATCAACAGGACAATATAAGCAAAAGTTAAATGTATTTGACTTAAATTTAAGCAAAATATTTTTTGATTATATTATAAGCATTAATGATATTCAAGTTTTTTTATTCCCTTTCTACAATGTGATACGATAAGTGTTGACCAAATTATAATACAATAAGTGTTATTAAATCTCTGAACAATAAGATAAAATAAAAACGTGATACAATTATAAGTGTTGATCAATCTCTAAATAAACAGCTCACATGGATAAGAGGATTAAACAGGTTGATATTACAACTTACAAGTCTCCTTTTCTACGACAAACTACGTTACTTTTAGACACTTCAATTTATTCTAATTTATTTTCTCAATTTGCAATTCTTTACATGCTTCTGTCTGTTTCAATTTTGTCAATTTATTTCATTTCATATAATTTCTTATTCTTTTCTAAAGTCTTCAACTCATTCCCTATTAATATTAATCTAAAATCAAGTTAACAAGGAAGGGTGTAACAGGACTAGTTTTTTTTTTTGACAAGGCAACAAGACTAGTTATTGGTATCTAGAAAAACAATATACATAGGGTTTTGAGAAAATCAGGAATAGATACCAAAACAAAAGCAAAACAATGCAAAATCAGAAACAAACAGTGATATCACTCCTTCTCTCCTTGATCAAAATTTGGCGTGTTTGAAAACAAGCTTTTTTTTTTATGAATTTATAGCTTTTTTTGAAATGTTATTTTAAGTAGTTTTTGAACCCACTTCCGTTTTTCGATACGTTTTCCTCTTCTCTATATTTTTTCATTGCTAACGTTCATTCACTATTGTTTTACTCTTTCACAAAAAATTGAAGATTCGTGCTTAGAGACTCTTTACCGGACACGAGAACTTGCAATGTGTTAAAAAATTTGGAAAAGAAAATGGATTAATGAAGATGTTAAAAATAAATCTTGGAGTAGTGTTCTCAGAGAAACAAAAAATAAAAGTAGATGTAAAAGTGAAACCAGGGATACTCGATGCAAGATTAATTTCTATTTTTGGTAGAATTTTGATTTTATGTAAATTAAATTGTTTTGTACTTGACCAAAAAAAAAATTATGTATTCTAAAAATCAAATAAAATTGATGCAATTTTTTTTCTGATTTTTTTGAGAATATGAAAAATAAAAAAAATGAAAAATGGGTCTAAGCAATGTGATTTTGGATTTTGAGGGGCAGAGTCACGTAAGAAGTCCCTTCTAAAGGAGTCTTGATCCTTGATTTTTTTTTCTTCTGATTTTCTGAGAAGTTTCAGAGCAATCCGATCAAGTAGCCCGAAAATTGGATTTTGACTAAGAATAGTTAACAATGACCCAATACAGAAGGATGAGAGTTAGGAAGATTAATATTGTCCTTAAAATGACTTTCCAAGTTACAAACATGTTTAAAATTTGTGCTGATACAATTTAGATTATATAATATGAACTGTGTTTTCCGTTGAAAAAGAGTGTTTTGTTCGGATTCTATAATCCGAAAAAATCAAGGAGCACACCCTATTTTTTTTGGAAGTTTAAGGATTATAAAATCCAAATTGGTGAAAAACTCATTTTTTTTTCACCCTATAACAAAGGAAAAACTCAGTTCAGATTCTAAAATCCGAAAATCACAGGGACATTTTTGGAAGAAAAAAAACACAGGGCGCACGAGAAGGTGATAAGGTGGAAAAAGTAATAGTTAATGTGCATGTTCTAGAATTGTGCAGTGGGCTTAACCCAACCCAGTTGTTCTTTTTCCTAAGTGGCATTCAAATGGGCCTGGCCAATAATTTCCCCTTCTCTTTCTAGAAATTTGCTCAATAGACCACTTTAGTTGCTCACAAACTTCTCAAAAATTAAGAAATATTCCTCTTGGTTCAGAACGTATCCAAATTAGCTGGTGACTGGGTGTTTGACCAGGCCTCAAGCACGTTATTGTGTGTGGGTCGCGTAGTGGAGTCTGAGTAGCGATAGGGAGTGTTGGTGTATTCCATTATACGTGAGAGGACATTTGGTGTTGTACTCGAGGAAGAGGAGCCAAAGGTTGAAGTAGTGGCTCCGGGTACTAGAGGAGGATCATCTCTGCCTAGAGTGCCAATGTGAGAAGATGCTATGGAAGAGGGTCTTAATTAAGGTGCCTGTTGTGGTGTCATCCACTAGAGAGTCCGGGGAAAATTTTGTCGACATTGTTATGTCAGCCTTGAAGAAGTTGAGATTAGAGAAGATTCCGCCACCAATAATGTTTTAAATAACAAAGTGTGACCTTTTAGAGTGGTTAAAAGTGTAACCGATTTATCAAGCCTTCGTTGATCTATTTCATACATCTCCATTCATATTATTATTTTGGAAACACATAAATTCATTTTATTTTTAATAAATTATAGTTTTCTTAATGAGCAATCAACATCACATGCTTAGTTTTGTAAAAAAACACTACATGCTTAGAGAGCAATTTTCCTTAAGGATTTATTTAAAACAACCTTTCAAAATTATAATATTCAATAATTTTTCTTGATTGTGATTTTTTTTTAGGCAGATTCTATGGTACACCCACAAATTTGAGTGTTTGGTACACCAAATCATTAAATTAATAGTTAAATGCGTTATTTTTTGAAGAGAAAAATTGTTTTCTATCACCTATAATTATAATAATTAAATCTTATTTACCAAAAACGTCAACGAAATAAAATTTAATTTTTTTGAAGTTTTAGTATTTATAATAGATAATTTTGATTATTTTTTACAATAAAATGTAAAAAAAATTATTATGATTTTTATAAACAATGAAATGATGTTTTTTCTTATGAAATGATATTTTCTAAAATATAAATATCAACAAATAGCTCTTTATTTCATAAAAATTATAGTAATTTTATAGATTTTTGAAGTAAGAGCACCAGTACACCTTAATTTGCGGGTGTACCGTAGAAATCCCCTTTTTTTTATTGTTGTATATATGCACATAGCTATTTAAGTGATAAATTTCATAGGGAGCAATTTATTTTTTATTGTATATATGTCCATAACTATTTTAGTAATATGAATGGGTTAATGAAACATATTAACGGAGGCGTTTTAGACCGGTTACACAATTAACGCTCTAAAAAGTCATACTTTGCTATTTGAAACGACAAGATCCCACACGTGTGAGCAAAAACCATGGATAGGTAGTTAAATTGGTTAAACGGACAACCAATCTAAAAAGTAGCGATCGAGAATCATCTCTTGATCATAAGCGAATGTGAATTAGGACCTGGTGAAAAGTATTTTTTATATTTTTAGATGTTTGTGAGTAATTGAAGGTGCCTAAAAAACAATTCACTTACAATTTTTAAATATTAGCATTTATTTGTTGGATCATGAGGATGAGTTTATGGAAATAGACAACATATTGGACGTTAGAAGCAATCACCCAAATGAAATTAACATCAAATCACACTTTTTATATATGTAACATTGTTTGGATTGCGATCATTATTCAAAATATTACTACATAGGTAAAATTACAAAAAATATATGATTTAACAGCAACTACTCTATTAATGATGGACGTTGAGGGATTCCATTAATGATTCATAGTCCTCTAAAAAATATATGATTCATAGTGTCAAGATTAGAGGATGTAAATCGAACAAATTATAAAACAAACTTTTTTTTTTTGACAAGAATTATAAAACAAACTTATGAGACATACATAAACAATCATGTATCCGTATGATGTCATTACATGGAAACGTGTGAGCACAAGCATACGAATAGACGAAGTGTACAATTTGGAAATGTGATTACATAAAATCTTTTACTCAATTCAAAATAATTACTTCAGTAATATCTTACAGGTGTACTCTGGAAATATAATTAATTGTACAAATGTTAATATTATAGTTAACTTTTGTATGGTTTTCTTTTATCCTTTATTTTAAGAAAAATAAGGGGGTTAGTAAATAAGAGTGTTATCAGTGTAAACAAGTGTCTTATCGTTTCAAACTGGATAGACCTTAACACAGATTATTTAGATTGGATTTGAATATATTCCCCTGACAATTTACTTAGATTGGTTTTTTGTTTAAGTATTAGGTAACACAGATATACATTAGATAGAGTGTGCTACTTACACTGTTATACGTACGTAATTAACCCTCAAGAACATATTAAGCCAATGAAATACATGAAGTGCAGCTATGCTAAAGAAATTGGTTTTTTGTTTAAGTATTAGGTAACACAGATATACAATAGATAGAGTGTGAGTTATACGTACGTAATTAACCCTCAAGATGGCCAACACATACATATATTAAGCCAATGAAATACACAAAGTGCAGCTATGTCAGAAGCCTTTATTCATGAAATTACTACATAAGTCAAATTCCTGGTGGTATTGCTTTGGGATCTGGGAGTGTGCCCCTCTTCAAGGTTTAGGTTCGATTCTCTCCGGTACCAATTTAGGTGAGTTAATTTAGCTTTTTCAGAAGAAAAAAAGCTACATAGGTCAAATTACAAAAGTTCTAATTCAATCGCAACTACTCAATTAATCACGGACGTTGGGGGATTATTTTCTAAAAAGGTTGTAAACTTATGAATATTTTGATTTGATGGCGTCATGGGTTTGAAATAGGTATGGCACTGCTGGGTACCAGAGTTTTGCCTCTCTTGTCCCCATATCTAGG
>Ga0228711_1011521_pt1 | contig 11195 bp, 3 predicted proteins | sample MedpolnodulmetaG_2_FD_177996 | JGI IMG/M metagenome (GOLD analysis project Ga0228711, IMG submission 177996) | Root nodule microbial communities from Medicago polymorpha collected in Santa Monica, California, United States - brown nodules | ecosystem: Host-associated > Plants > Roots > Nodule...
AATAGCTGTCTCGGATTAGTCGTTTTCAACAATACAGTTAGTCAAAGTTACTAATAATTGTCTTGGTTTTTTTGAATATTTTGCAAATATAAAAAAAATGATGAGACATTTGCTAAAAAAAAAAAATAATAACAATGAGACATTAAATACATACACTGATATTAAAAGATGAATATTTCAAAATGAAGGTAAAAAGAATCTAAACAATAAGTAAGGTCTTAGAGTTGTGGCATTTTTTATGAATGAACAAGATAGAAGTATCCGAAAAAACCACCTTATACAAAGATTGGAGGTAGTGACATTTTTACAATTTTTGTTTTTCAAGAATACAGTTTTTGTTTTTGAAACTAACATTTTTATAATTGTCAAGGTTAGAAACTGAAGTATTATATTATTCAATCTATCTTAATACATAATAGTATATATCGTAAATGAGATTTTAACATTTTCAATTTACCAAATTTTGTCACAAGAGAAGCAGTAACGTTGAAATAGTTATCTATGTTATATAAGTTGTGCAATGATATAGTCGACAATAAGTTACAGCAGGTTCTACGAATCAAGTGGTGATATTTGAAGGATGAAAATAGAGAAGTATTCAACACAATATTCTAGAGAGAAGTTTCGGACAACCACGAGAAGTGCAGATAATATTTGGGACAAGATGACATATGTGATTAGAAAAGTAACAAAAGAGATATTGCGAGAATCAGGAGTTTTTGTCCCCCAGGATAAAAAAATCTTGGTGGTGGAATGAAAGTGTTGAGAGTAAGGCTAAAATTAAAACGAAATGTTTTAAAGCTAGGTCTGAGTGTAATTAAAAGTACCGACACTTAAAATTTTTATAAGGAAATTAAGTGAAAGACCAAGAAGGTGGTGAGCGAAGAAATAACTCAAGCTTTTGATAAGTCGCAATAATCCTTAGACACCAATTTTTAACTTTAAAATTCACCATTCATTATCAAATTTCATCAATTGAAACATGAAACAAATATAAAACAAATGGGCAGGGAATTATTTGAAAATCAAGGGTAGTTGGATCCTTTATGAGTAGAATAATTCCTTTTTGAGAGTAGAATAATTTTGGTTTCTTCGTCAAATTGTATTTTGAATTTTGACCAATCAACTTCCATGGAATCATTTCAAGTCCTCTTTCCCAAACTTTACTTTTATTGATTCAGAAACAGTTTTCTGTTACGAAAGGAAGAAGAAGGGGAGAATTTTTATATGGTGGAATGAGACGAAGGGGAACCGAAAGAAGAAGAAGAAGAATGGTGCTCACATACAGAAGGACCACAAATGTTATAAATTTCTTCGGATCGTTGATATTAATTCAATAGTCAATATCTAACCCTATTATCTCTCTCACAATAAAAGTCGTCCCACTTGATACATCTTGTGTGTGTGTCTATAAGCGTTTCCGTACCTATTTAATAACATATAAAAGATCTTATCAGACACGAAGAAACTAAATATTAGAGAGGAGGGTCGAAATTATAAGTATTATCATAACTTTCAAGAACACGAGGTAAAGAAGTGTCAAATAGGACAAGCAATGGCAAAGCGATTGGACAATACGACATACTTATCGAAGTGTAGTCATTTGATATCTTACCAAATATTTCAATAAGATCATGAGTGGATAAAAAACACTTTAATTTTGACCTATAAAAAAAGGGTATATACAAAAGTGTACAAATTATAGGGGGTTAAACTTATGAGTCATGTCATAGAGTTGTGAAAAAGAACAATTGCACGGGAACTAAGAATAGAGGCACAAGTTGTTGATAACTAATTTGAATTTATATGTGAGGTCATATAATAGATTGCCCAGAGAGAATTTGTGGAATACTATAGAAGAACGGGGATGTGATTACCTATATTTGAGTTATTAAGGATGCGTGTGAGGGAGTCATGACTAATGTAAGGACACACCTACAATTTTTCCATAGCAAAGTTGCACAAAGGTTTAACTATAAGACCTTGTCTTTTTATTGTAGTTTTGGATGTATTTACGTAACACATCCAAGAGTTTGCTCCGAGATATGTTTTTTGTAAATGATATAGTCCTGCTAGACGAGTTGAGAAAGAGATTAAATGGGAAGTAGGAGAGTTGGAGACGAGCCTTATAAACGTATTGTTTCCACTTGAATAAAAGCAAAATAGAGTATATATAATATATTTTTCGCAGGTAAAATTAGAATATTATAGTGATAAAAACATATTTAGCCCCAAAAAATGTTATTCCGCTTAAAAAAAAGGTACTCCTTTGTTTCGACAAATACTTACAATCCAAGTGAATGTCGCATTCACATCAAGTCATTGTTTTTAATAAATAAGAATAATTTTTTTTTATAAGTGTGTTTAGTTCAAAATTTCAGACTTCATTGCATAATAAGCCTTTAAAATATACTTAGATAAATATAAATAATATTATTATTTCTATCATTATTTTATTTTTGTCAAGTAGCCTAGTAGCTGAAGCTCACACATTTTAAATGTAGAAAAGTGGAGTGTCCAGAGTTCGAACCCCGATCCCTCATTATGCATTGTCCTTACCAGCTGGGCTAAGCTCACAGGGACTTTATGGTAAAACATATTAATCAATAAAAGTTGATCCAGTTGATAAGTTGTTGATTTATCTGCAAGACCGTGAATTGAATTTTCGCTGTCGATGTGAGGAGGTTTGCCCTAAACCTAGTGAATCCCAGAGCTCAATATATCTAATTTTTTTGTGACAATTTTTTTTTTTATAAATTTCATATTAGCACATATTAAATTTTCATATTTTTAGAAGTATTATTATAAAATATAATTGAAATATGATTTCATATAAAATCACATTTTTTAAAACGTTATTTTAATATCAAAATATAAGGGGGGTTTTGTTTCAAGTTTATAAAATATAATCCTTAGAATAGTTTTCTTGGGAATATAAGGATGATAATTATATTCCTGGGTTTATTGAGAAAATGTGTTTGGTTAGTATTTAAAGTATTATTGGAAATGAAGGATAAAACGATATTTATGGATGGTAATTAATGATTTTATTCCCACCTTCAGAAGAATTTTATTCCTCCCAATTTCCTTAGAAACAAAACAACATTCACAAGAAACTTATTCCCAAAAATAAAATTTTAAAAATTTGAAACAAACATATGAGTATATATTTCCTGCTATCATATTCCCTGAAATCTCCAAATATGACTTGAAACAAACGCCCCCTAACATAATCTTATTCATGCCCGTTAAGCTATTTAAAAATAGAACATGTTACTTATTCTTTTTTGGGTTAAATATGTTTTCGGTCCCTATAAATATGCCAATTTTTTGTTTTAGTCCCTCTAAAATTTTCCTACAACTTTTAGTCCCTATAAAATTTTCAATCACTACTTTTGATCTAGTTTTAAGTTAATTTTTGTATTTTTTAAAGAAATTATGCAGAAATATGTAGAATATTGTAAAAAAATTCCCAAAAAAAATTATATTTTTTTAACAAAACACAAATTAAATATGATTTTTTAACTGTAAAAAAATAAAAAAATTTATATTAAACTCATGTTTTGTTAAAAAATTCTAATTTTTTTGGTGAGATTCTTATAATATTATGAATTTTTCTACAGAATTTTATTCAAAAATATGAGTTAACTTTAAAAGAGGGGCAAAAAATGAAGATGAAATTTTTTTAAGGGACTGAAAATTGAAGAAATTTTCTAGAGGAATTAAAGCGAAAAGTTGACATATTTATAGGGATCAAAAACATGTTCAACCCTTCTTTTTTTTGGTTACATAACATATTACTTATTCAAAGACAATATTAAATTATCATCTAAGTAGATAAAAACATCTTAACTATACTTAAAATAATATCCGACTCAAATAAAAAAAAATAGATCATACTTATGTCTTGCAAAGTCTTTTATGATCTAAAAAAAAATTTTAATGGAAAAAATTCATTACATTTCATTAACTAAAATGTGTTAAATACATAAAGGTTATCCTGATCTAGCTTATTTACATCTATATCTTTATGGATTTTTGTATTCAAAATAAGTATGTAAAAACAGAAAACAAAATAGAAGTTTTGTAGAGAAGAAAACAAAATAGATAGTTCTCTTTTTTGGGCAAAGGCACAAAATAGATAGTTCTAAAGTTTAAAAAGATTAATATTTAGAAACCAACAATATAAAACTTGTTTACGCGTATATCTATCTCATCAAATCACAATATAATGTTACTTTACTATGTTAGTTAATAAAATATCTCAATAATTATCCACCTTAATTAATTTGATTAAATGCATATTTAAAATAACTAACACCAATCATTGATATAAATGAGATAAAAATAGGAAAAATATTATTATCTCCTCTAAAGAAAAGCTTACCACATTTTACCAAATTTTACCCTCCGAAAGCATTTGAAAAGCCCAAGAAAGAAGAAAGAAAGAGACCGTCCCGTCCTTTGATAGGATCTCAACGCTGACTCTTCTTCATCATCAAACCAAATCTCCAATTATTATTATTTTCCTTTTTTTAAATCTTTTCTTTTTCTTTTTCTTTTCTTTTTTAAATATCGCAGCCAAAAACCTCGCATTTTTTTTCTCCCCTTTGTCTCAATCTTTGTTCAACACACTCTTTTCTCAGTTTTTATACCCTGTCACCCTCAACCTACTTGTGTTTATGTCTCAATGATTCAAGGTTCTTTTCTGCGTTTTTTTCTCAGATTCCACCATTACCAATCAAATTAAACAATAACCTTGAAATGGGTTTTTGTGTTTTTTTTATGTTGCTCTTAGATCTGTTCACAACAGTTTAGATCAACATGTTTTTTAAGATTGTTTTTTTATGTGCTTTGATCTGACCCTTTGAGTTAAAGAGTGTTTTTTTAGTTCATTTTATGTTACTACTGTTGAAAAATTCATATGGGTTGTTTTGTGTTTTTTTGAGGTTGTTGGGAATTTGATGATGATGCATGGTCAAGTGAGTAATAATGGGGTGGTTATGGGGTTTGATGGGTTTTTAGCTAATTGGGTTTCTCGTTTGTATTTGTATTTGTTGAGGGTTTTGAGGTTTAGGAATTTTGTGCAATAATAAAAATGGGTAACGGCACTTCTCGTGTTGTTGGTTGTTTAGTGCCATTCAATGGTAAAAATGGTGTTGATTTGGAGTTTTTAGAGCCATTAGATGAAGGTTTAGGACATTCTTTTTGTTATGTGAGACCAACTATGTTTGAATCTCCTGCTATTAGTCCGTCGAATTCCGAGAGGTTTACGGTTGATTCAAGTACTCTTGATTCTGAAACCTTGAGTGGATCGTTTAGGCATGATAGTATGGAGCATTCTAATTCTTCTGGTTTACACAAGCAGGGTAAGAATTTCCCTGAAACTACGTTTAAGACGATTTCGGGGGCTTCTGTTAGTGCTAATGTCTCAACAGCAAGGACAGGTGGTGGTAACCAGAGTGCTTTATTTGCTGGTGATTTCTTGGAACCTGCTGCATCGTTTGAGGGAACTGCCTCATTTGCTGCAATTCCTTTGCAGCCGGTTCCTCGTGGTTCTGGACCTCTGAATGGTTTTATGTCTGGTCCTTTGGAGAGGGGCTTTGCCTCGGGTCCATTGGATAGAAGTGGTGGTTTCATGTCTGGGCCGATAGAGAAGGGGGTTATGTCAGGTCCTCTTGATGACACTGATAAATCCAACTTTTCGGCACCACTTGCACGTGGTCGTAGGAGGCCGCGTCTACAACATCTCATGAGAAGTGTTAGTGGACCGGTGAAGAACACGTTTTCTCGAACGTTCTCTAAGCACTCCATGGGTGGAAGTTGGATGCAAAGGTTGTTCTTTCAACCGGTTACTCAATTGGCATGGCCTTCCAGAGATACGAAGTGTAGGCCGGACATCTCTAGGAACTGTGGTATTGATGTTGGACCGTATGAAGCTGAGTATAAACACACGCATAATCTGCAGTGGGCTCAGGGAAAGGCTGGTGAAGATAGGGTTCATGTAGTTCTTTCTGAAGAACAAGGGTGGTTGTTTATTGGGATATATGACGGTTTTAGTGGACCAGATGCACCTGATTTTTTGATGAGCCATCTTTATAGATTTCTAGACAAAGAATTGGAAGGTTTACTTTGGGATTATGAAGATAATCCTGTAGATCCCCTTAAACCCGAAGTCCCTGAAACTGTAAAAGCCGCCGTTGCTCCAGAATGCAGTCGGTCGGAAATGTCTGATACTCATACTAATTCTAATCAAGAATGTTTTGAAGCTTGTTCTGGTCCTGAATTAATTAAGGATCAATCATTTAACAATGAGATAGTTGAGGAAAAGGCTGAAGTTAATGTAAATGTTGAACACCAGTTATCTAATTGTGGAAGTAACTTGTCTGCTGTTTCTAATTCTGTTCAACATGAAAAGTTGACTGGAAAAGGTAAAAGAAGTTTAAGGCTTTATGAGCTACTTCAAATGGAATCTTGGGATGATCAATGTAATGATTCCTCAGTTCCGACGGAGTCAAAACTAGATGAGCATACAAGACCTTGCTCGTCTACTGTAAGAGAAGATAGCTCTAAACATCAGGATGAAGGCCCGTCTACATCAGGGGAAAATGGAAGCCCTGGGTTTGGTTCAACCAACAAGGAGCACGAAGCTGTTTTTCCTGCTTCTGTATCAAGGCAGAATTCGAAAAAGTCATTTATCGGTGCAAAAATTAAAAAAATGTACAGGAAGCCAAAGTCCTTGTGTAAGAAACTCTTTCCTTGGAGTTATGATTGGCATAGGGAAGAAAGTAGTGTTGATGAGAAAATATTAGAAGCCTCGGGACCTATTAGAAAATGCAGGTCTGGAGTAGATCATAACGCAGTTTTAACAGCAATGGCTCGAGCTCTTGAAAGAACAGAAGAGGCATACATGGAAACGGCGGAGAATAATCTGGACAAAAATCCAGAACTTGCTATAATGGGATCATGTGTTCTAGTGATGTTGATGAAGGATCAAGATGTTTATGTCATGAATCTGGGAGATAGTCGTGTGATTTTGGCTCAAGAAAGATCAAACGATCGCCATCCTAATTCAAGCTCTGTCAAGGATGACGTGAGGCATAGAAATAGATCTAGAGAGTCATTAGTACGCATGGAGCTCGATAGAATTTCAGAGGAGTCTCCAATTCACAACCATAACAATCATGTTATCAAGATGAATAAAAACCGTGAGATATCATTTTGTAAATTAAAAATGAGGGCTCTGCAGCTTTCTACAGACCACAGCACCAGTATTGAAGAGGTATGTTCCCCCTCCTCCCTGTGTATTGGTGAATCAAATAGTTTGCAATGCTTATTTGAAGATCTAAACAGTTATGGTCAAATATTCTATATCTAAAATTTCACAGCTACTTGTTTGAAGATCTGAAAATTTTTATGGTCAAATCTTCTAGTCCTGTTCTAAAATTTTATCAGTCTTGAATTTTTGTATTTGGTTCTGCTTCTTGGGGCTCACACACGTATGTTGATAATTTGTTTATTTAGAATTAGCATATTTACTATGACTATTTTATGTGCCGATCATCTTTGAACTTTTCTGATCACAAAAAGTTTCTCCTGTACACTGAATTACTAAGTGCATTCACAAGTATGATCAACAAAAGTATGTCATTTTGCATTCACATTAAGAATCTAACTGCACAACAGAACGATCTGTTGGTGATTTTGCATTCACTGGCTTTAGAAAAATATATGAAATAAAGTGTGTTACTAAACAGGGAAATCATTTCTATGTACAATTCTCTAGATAAGACTGAGTTTGTTTTGCAAGTTATTTTTCCAAAGATTTCTGCTATTTTATGGACACTCTCACATTCACCGACAAGAATTCAATTCCTGTCAAGTGTCAAATGTTTTTTAACTTGTTTAGAATATTTACTAGAAAGTAAACTTCAGTAGAACACTAGTATCTGATAAAATGTGTAATCTAATATTTTTCAATTTCCGTTTCCTGCAGGAAGTTACAAGAATAAGAGCAGAACACCCTGATGATAGTCAGGCCATATTGAATGATCGAGTGAAAGGACATTTAAAAGTTACCAGAGCATTTGGCGCCGGGTTCTTGAAGAGGGTCAGTTGATCATCTGACTTTGACCCATCTGAAATTCAGTTTGATGCAGTCCCTTTGTCTATAGTTTATATAAGTAGGGAATCTATTCGCGTCTATATTTTTCCATAACATACAGAAAACTTAGGAAGAAAAGGCTTATGCATTTTAACAGTGTCTTCATTAAATTTGTCGACAAAATGGTAGGAAGTGCATCTTGAATCATACAAATCACTGGGCCTGGGTCATGTGTGTGATAGCTGAACTATATCTTATGTGGGTGTGCAGTAACAGATGAAATAGTCAATGGTGGATCAAACATAATTTTGCTATTGAGGTCTAGGCTCCATTTGGTCTGACTTATTTTTTACTTCCCTTCTTTTTAAAGAAGTTAGACCAATCGGTATTTTTAAAAGTATATTAATTAAAAAAGAGCTTATCTTTTATGTAAAAAAATTAGATATAAGAAATCTTAAAAAAGTTGTTGAGATTTGAGAGGAGCTTTTCAAGACAAGTAGGAAACCTTTGATGATTATATAAAAAAAAACCTTTTAAGAACCACCAAACAAGTTTATCTTTTTTTCTAAAGCTCTTCTTTTAGTTTTAGAAAAGCTTTTAATGCCAAAATAAGTCAAGTTAAACGGACCCTATTCTAGTTCAAAGGGAAGGAGAGTCAATTAAAGCATAGATCTTTGGACTAGTGAGCGGGTTGGATTATGTTAGTACAATTACTTTATACAAACAAGCTTCTAGGAGTGTCTTCTTTGACATGTTATCGTTGCATCGCGTTGCATCAGACACATTTCTAATTGATCACTACTTGTAGTTGTAAAGGTTCATATGGCTCATGATTGTATATGATTCTTGGGTTTTGGAATAGGTATTAACTGTGGAAAGAATCTGTGTATATATGTTTATGTTGTGAATTAAATGGTCTTAAGCTACCCACTAAATTTGTATTGTTTTTTTTGTTGCGTAATGTTGAAACATTGAGGCCTTTTTTAACCCTAATGTTTTTGTGGTATAGCCGTCTTTTAATGAAGCTCTACTCGAGGTGTTTCAAGTTAAATATATCGGCCAGGCTCCTTACCTAAGTTGCACTCCTTCTATACTTCACCATCGACTTTCTTCAAGTGATCGATTCTTGGTACTCTCCTCTGATGGGCTTTACCAATATTTCAGCAATGAAGAAGTGGTTGCCCATGTCACATGGTTCATGGAAAATGTCCCAGAAGGCGATCCTGCACAATACCTTATTGCAGAGCTTCTCTTCTGTGCTGCTAAAAAGAATGGTTAGTTTCTCCACCTTCCTATTCCCCTCAGATATATTATTGTAACAGTAAAGACTTGTATATCTGAGAAAATTTTCGTTTCAACTTGGCTTCCCTTTCAAGTTTTTCATAATTTTCTGTGCTTGGATGAGCAATTGACTAACATGATTTGAACAAGCTTGATTTTGTAAAAACATTCTGCTATAATTGAATTTAGAGGGAAGTGACTTGTTTGCATATTTCTATTCTAAAATTAAGTTGGATGTGAAATTTAGTGCACATTTTTTATTTTTCAAGCTAACTCTAGTTGTTTTTTTTAATACTTTTAGTTAAACTGAAGTTTGGAACTAAATCTTTGGTTTAGATTTCGGGAGGGGCAGAATTGATTTTAGAAGCATAAAATTTGATGCCTCCAGAATCGATTCTAACATGAAGTTAGGATTTAGAGCCTTTGTTTCCAAAATTGAGTTATATCATCAAATATATTGTCAACTCACTTTCATTTGAATGTATCTAAGCATAAGTCAATTTTCAATCTATTTTACTTTTAACAAAAATCAGTTTAACAAAATAATTTTTTGAAAAATCAATTTTCACCACTGCAAAACTAAATATATGCGCGCACACAATCCAAACACATACACATCTAGAATTTAACACATCGCATCTAGAATCCAAACACATACGCGCGCGCGGACACACGCAGAGTCATTATAGTCCAAACATCTTTGCTAGAATTCCATTTTTACTGGTGTGTGCGCACAATCTGGATTAAAGAGCAATTACACACACTCTTTCATCCTTTTCCATGAATATTAAAATCTGCCATGCAGGGTCATATCCAGTAACCCATCCTATCTAACCCATACAATAGACTTATTGTTTTTATTCTGAATTTGTCACAACATAGAGAGTTAAACATATAGTTTGTTTTCAACCAGGTGTTGGTTTAGTAGAAACTGGTATCTATGGTTCAGAAAGTAAATGAATAAACTCATAATTTATTACTCTGCCCTCGGACGATGCTTCTCAAAACAGAGGAAGTTGTAGTACAATATACAGACACTCAACTCAACAGTTACAATCTTGACAGAAATAGAATAAAAGATAAAGGATTCCTATCCTAGAAGTTCAAGAGTCTTGGTCTCTTCCCCCCAAGAATCAGAGACCTTGGCCTCTCTCAGTCAATATCCACTCCCAAAATAATTGCCAGCTGATTTTTCCTTCTGTTTTCAAAACCGGTCTAATAACATAACTGCTGGTTGTTGGCTAATAACATAATAACTGCTGCCTTATAATATACTCTAAGAGCAATGCTATTTGTTATGGATGATTTATACAAGAAAGAGAAGAATGCATAGTTAGGAGATTTGACCAATCAAGTTGTGTCTGACCATACACGGGAGTAGGTAATTACTATTTGTAACAATAAACATAGGCTGCCATTTATGATTCTTGTGTTTCTTATTAACCTTCATAACAATAAACATTTTCCATGACATAATAGCAATACTAATAAATGGGGTCTACATTCTTAATACAGTTTCGTTAATTCGCTAATCATTACAACTGTGCGACAAATACCTCAATCCTAAATTAATATTTGAGGTTTTATATCTATATCTTATATGATTTGCCCTCCAATATGCAGGAATGGACTTTCATGAACTGCTTGATATTCCTCACGGAGATCGGCGTAAATATCATGATGATGTATCTGTCATGGTCGTTTCTTTGGAAGGAAGGATTTGGAGATCATCGGGATAAAACCTTTTTTTTTTTTTTTTTTTTTTATTTTTTTTTTAATTTTTTTTTTTTTATTTTTTTGTTTTTTTCTC
>Ga0228711_1011524_pt1 | contig 11191 bp, 5 predicted proteins | sample MedpolnodulmetaG_2_FD_177996 | JGI IMG/M metagenome (GOLD analysis project Ga0228711, IMG submission 177996) | Root nodule microbial communities from Medicago polymorpha collected in Santa Monica, California, United States - brown nodules | ecosystem: Host-associated > Plants > Roots > Nodule...
AAAAAAATGTTATCTTAGAAGTTGTCATAGGAAGATTGTACAAATATCATTACTTTTATTATTGTATTGATTTATACAAGTTAATTAAAGCAAGCCAGCTTACTTAACAAATCGTCTTGTTTTGCATTTTTTTTTAAAATATCATTATTCATTTCGACAGAAAATATTCACTTACTCATTATTATAACAAAAAAAAATCACTTACTTGTCATGGAAAGATATATACATGTATAAAATATGAGTTCTAAACTGTCAATTGTGAGCGTAAATAACTGACCATGTATCAAATGATTGAAGACCCGGATAGTGACAATTATTTTTTAATATACACATTTTTTTTCTGGAGAATCTAATTTGACATCAGCGCCCACTATTTTCACAACATAATTTAATTTTTCAATTGTATCCTAACTGATCAACTAATCATGGTCTAAAAAACAAAGGACTAGTAAAGAAGCTATTCAACCATGATAAAAGAGATGTCTATCATTAGGAACAATACTATTTCAAATATGATTTAACTTTGCTAATAGAAATATTTAAGTGTTGAAGTTGTTTGTAGCTTGTTGTTAGTCTTACAATGTTCAACTTTTTAAGCAATTGAATGTATAAATATGTTTGAGTACTTTTATCCTTTGAAACTAATTTTTAGGATGAAATTCAAGTCTATTTAATGGTAAGGACTCAAAAAACAAAGAGTAAAGAAGAAAAACAAAAATGCGGAGGTGAACGTATACGATCAATTTCACAACATTGCTATTCATTTTCTTTTTTGAAAGGACAACATAACATCGTTATTCATTTTTTTTTATAAGAAATGTTGTTATAATTCATGTTAATAACATAAATACAAAATACATATAAATGTAACAAAATCAAAGTGATTAGACCAAAACCAAAGAACATAAACCACAATGTCAAATAAAACGACGTTATACTTAGATAAAAAAATCATATAAAAACACAAGAGGAAAAAAACACGTGCACATACACAATTTCCTTTTAATTGATTTTTCCTTTTCAATTTAAACCTTTTTACATATATTAGCACTTAGATGGGTATTTCGCATTAGTCTATCTGCTTATTTTATTGCGTTAATGCGTATAAATTACGAATTATTATTTTTTATGAAATTTTGATTAAAATTATTTGGATTTTTATGAAATTTTGATTAAAATATTTTTATTTTTATTAAAATTATGGATATAATTATAGATAAAATTTTTTTTGAAAGAGATATAGATAATATATATTATACAGTTTCACATTGTAGCAAATTATATAGTTTTATTCAATGAAATCAACAATATAACAAATATAATATATATTCTTATGTTTTTTTATTGATGTCGACAAAATAACATTCGTATATTCAAATTTGTTTTAGCATATAATTGAAAATAAAACAGTTAGCCCAAAACCATGTATTCTCTTTATATATAGTATAGATTATTTTATTTACAAATTTTTTTCATTTAAGTAAATAATCTAAGAATAAAACATATAACAACAGAAAAGAAAAAAAACACCTAAAAACAGACTATGGAAATCTGTAATTTGGTAAATCACATCTTTCCCTAAAGAAATCAACATTCAACTCATTAGGGAGAGAAGACAGGCAAACCAAACCCTGCAATGAGGGCCCATGTTAGCTAACTTGTCCGCACAACAATTACCTTCTCGGTAAATATGAGATGAAATAACCTGAACTCCAAGGCTGCGTGCATTATGCCAACTCATTTCTTTGTAGAGTGATCCCCCCCTAGCACAGGTTTTAGTAGGCTTCCCCACGACTTGCTGTAATTTTATTTTCTGTTTTTGTTTCCTTGTTAGCACCGATGTGAAGTCTTCGACAAATCATGAAATTGTTACAATAACAATGATTGATTTAAAAATTTAAAAAGAGAAGTATGAGATGGATATTTGTAAGTACATCATAACAAATTATGAGGTACTAGAGAAATGAAAAGAGAAGTTGAAAAAATGTTGAAGAACAATCATAATAATTATTTCTAAAAAAAAAAATCATAATAATTAGTTAGATATAAATTGGTCCTATAATGGAATTAAATTAAATTAAAGTAGGATAAATGCATGTGCTTGAAAATGAAGAACATGCATGGCACGAAAAGGGGCGTGTGAGACAACAGTTTGAGTGATGCTGACACGTGCCTTGGCCCATCTTCTCAATTTTTTTTAATTTCTTATACATAAGATAAGATCAGTAATCCATCTCATATTACCACGACGCACGGGTAAAAGATTTCAGATTCTAATAGCCAAACATTACAAGTGGCATTTTTCCATTTTATCAATAAAAATGATTGAAGTTGTGAAACAACAATTTAAGTGGTAAATAATTTGAGCTCTTTAAACACATGGTTAGGGTTTGATCTTCAGCATCTGTGTATGAAAAATTCGATCGGGAGGGGAGAGTCCACCTAACGTGTCGCACATGTTCTTCTACGTAGATTAATTACAAATAAATGACGGTGAAAAATTCGATCGGGAGGGGAGAGTCCACCCGAGGCTGACGAGGGCAGGGAGTGGTCGCCGGTGCACAAGGCACGACAATGAGCGGCTCCCGACAGCTTCTAGAGGAATCGAATCACATCGGAATGAGAGGGATCCGGAGGCCGTGTAGGTATGGGACTACATGGTTGAAGGATGACTTATAAGAGTTGTTTGGTACTACCTATATCAACAAGATGCATCTTCTTTTTTGTAGCCTATTTTATAAGAACTTCATAGTTAAGCGTGCTTGACTTGGAGTAGTATTAGGATGAGTGACCTACCGGAAAGTTTTCCGGTAAGCGTGCGAGTGAAGACAAAACACGTTAAAAAGACTCGTGTTGGTTTGTAGGGTCAGTCAACAATGCTTAAAGTCGTCTGAGAACCCCAATAGTCACTACTCAACAAATAACAATATATAGCAATAGTTATAAAAAAGATAACTATTTGTAAAACAAATATATATCTCATGTATGAATCGTACGTGTCAACGATTTCATTATCGACTCATTTCTAAAAATACGACTTAATAATTGAAGTGCGAAAAAAATATTGTCAATGAATTACAATCACTATAATTATTCTTATTTATGGTTTGTGTATTATAATTGTTCTCATGTTTATGTCGACGGTTTTAAAATAACACTAATCTTAACTGATTCATTAGTCTCAAACTTTTGGCCAATGTATAATTCTTTTGATAAATTATAATTAGTATATTATAATTATTCTTATTTTTATTTAGAAAATATTATTAAAAAAAATGATTAGTGACAAAATAATTATCATATGCATAAGTTGTACTTCTCAGTGACACTATATAACAACTCATTTACAGAAAATAACGTGGATACAATAGAGTAACATACCAAAAAGAAGAAGACATTAACAAATGGTAATTTATCTTTTTTCTAGAATAAACGAAAATATGTACATGTTTTTTTGTTTAAAAGGACACGCACCATTAAATAAAATTAGGATGGAATTTTAATTTTTGTAGTCTTGTATTTTCTTAAGTCTAAAGTAGAAGAGTTTTTTTTTTTTAAATAATAAATTTGAAAAGTTTTTTTTTTTTTTTTGTATAGTTGAAATCTAACTATTGTATATTTTATTTACACGCAAGAATATAATTTTCAAAATTTTGCGACATCAATGTAGTAGTTATTAATGAGTTGAATCATATCTAGTAAGAACATGAGATCAAGTTCTAATGTCATCATTTTTTTTAGGTCGTGCTAACTTGTGCCCTTCAAGTTAAGAAACTAAAAAAGGAAATAATAAATAGATTTTGTATTGAAAATATAAATTATTAAACTTTTACAACATTAAATACACAAGTTCCAAGAAAAAACTTCTATCTTTAGCTTTTGAACTTATGCCTTAAGGGCCCAAGTTTGCATTTCCTTCTTTTTTTTATGAAGTTAAATTACTTCATTCAAACCGACATTGTCGGTGCTAAGATCTCATTGGTGGATAATTAGTAAATACATTTATTATATTCTCTAAATCTCGAGATTACCATTTAAGAAACTTTAAAGAATGCATGGGGGCACTCCTAAACATTTATTAGTGAGGGTGTCGGTTTGGGGGTCGATAGCTGGATTAAGGATAACATAGGATGAGATCTCTATGACAGGTTGACCACTTATTTTGGTGGGATCAATGGTTGGAGGAAGGCTCTTTAAATGACAGGTTTAGAAGGTTGTTTGAGTTGACTAAGAATAAAATGTTGAATTTGGCCGAGATGTGTTTGTTAGGATGGGGAAAGGGGGGCAACATGGCATTTCATAGGAGGCTGTTGGCCTGAAAGGAAGGGCGGGTGGGAGAGTGTTGTGCTCATTGGAGAACAACATCACTTCTGAGACTGCTAACATGATTTGACATAAGGCGTTTTCTTCGAAAGTAAGCCTACTTTTTTGGGCGGTTGCTTCAAAATCATATTCCTTCGAGATATAATATAATCAGACGAGGTGTGCTTCAAAACAATGCACAACTTTATGTGGGAGGGTACAATTGCTACGAGAATGTGGATCATTGATTTCTGCGGTGTGACATTTTCAGTACAATTTGGACTTTGGATTCACAACGGATATAGGTTTTGAAACGGTTTATCTAGCGCGTCATTCAGATCATTTTTTTCAATTCGGTCATCTTTGTGGAGCTTCAAAGAATTATAAACCAGTTTTGTATATGTTATGGCTTTTTTGTATTCGGGTCATTTGAAAAGAAAGAAACAACGACTTTTCAACAAAAGGAGAAAACTAAGAAACATTTATTTGATAAAATTAAGTTTCAATATTTTCGGTTGTTGAAATTAAAATATGCTACGTTCCTTTTTTACTATTATCTTTGGAGGCTTAATCATCTTATGTGTTTGAGATCAATTGATTAGAATGCTTTTCATGTTTCTTTTGTTTTTGCGGTCTTTGGTTTTTTATATAATTGTGTAAACTCCTGCAATGTTCGATATAATTGTATAAACACCTGCACTGTTCTTTTCTAGCACATCTTATGCTGGGAGAACATGGTGTGTTGTTTAACATAGTTTCTTTTTGTACATATGCTTAAAAAGGAAAAAGAAAAGAAAGAAAAAAAAAAAGCTTAGGCCTGAGGTTAAAGAACTATCAAGGAGAGTCACTTAAAAGAAAAGAATTCAAGTCTTACGGAAGGAAGTCTCAAATCTTGACTTTATCATCATTGGCAGCACCTAGTTTAGCCAAAAAAATATGCACTAATATTCCCTTCTCTAAGAGAGTGGCATAACTGCACCTCCCAATCCATTCTCAGTAACTCGTTTAACATAGTTTCATTTTACCTGCTTAAAAGAAATAGAATTGTCACTAAAAAAGTATAGGATTTGAATTCGATTTCTCAATAGCTCTAGTTCTAGAAGGAGTAAAACAAAACTCTAGTTTTAGTTCTAGAAGGAGTATAATTTAATTTATCAATGTTTCATTATTTGAGGACTGGTGGTGCAGCAGCATGGACCATTCTTATCATTCTATTCTTTTGCATCACTAAGCTAAGTCAACCCTCGCTTTGTTTTTCAGTTTCAAATCCGCTAGGTCATGGCTCAATGATATGTTAAATTTTTCAAGTTTAATGACTCTAAAAGTCTTAAACTTGTTGACAAATCTATAAATTAATTTTATCAAGTCTCTCAATGTAATGATTCATCAATAACCTGTAATAAAATTCTTAAATTTGAATGCCTTTTTATTAGGTCCTGAACTTTTAAATAATTTGTGACTAAGATCCTTATATTCACGACCTTATTTTTTTTAAATAAATTGAAAAAGGAAAAAAAAAACTCTAATCACTGACATCTCTTGGACTCGTGATCTAATTTTATGTTATTTAAAAGTTAGCGAACATTATAACAAATTGTTTAAAAGTTTATGAGGAATATATTATAAATTATTTAAAATTTCAAAAAACTCACTTAAATGCTTTTTAGTTCATAGACTTAATGACAATATTTTTTTTTTAAAAGGAGACCTAGTGACAATATTGATAGCTTTAGGAACCAAGTTATAATTTTTTTTAAAGGCTTATTTATTATTATTATTATTTTAAAATAGTTTAGGGACCGCCTCTAGAGTATAGAAATAGTATATGGTAAGAGAATATAAAAGAAATCTTTTTTTTTTAACAAGGAATATAAAAGAAATCTTATTAATATATAAGAAGCAACCAACACAATGAGAGCAACCACCACAAAAACAAAGAAAAACATAACTTTCTTAATTAAGAGATACACATGTGACTTCTTTGATAGCATGATTTTTATATCTATTTTTATAGCTTTATTTTATTTAATAACTTGTAATTTTTAGTGTGTTTTTAGTACTATTTTACTACCATTTGTTTTATTTTAAATTATAGGGAAAACAAAGAAATATGTCAAGAAATTGGTGGAAAAGATTCAATTATTAAGCCTTGACGATAATAGATGCAATGATGGTACTTGAAGACAAAAAAAAATGTAAGAAAAGTGCTAAAAACCAATTCTAGCCAGGGATGGCAATTGGACCCAAACCCTATGGGTACCCGCAAAAAATACCCACTATGGATAGGGTAAAACCCCGCTTTATGGATCTGGGCTTGAGTATGGGTAATTACCCGCAAATTTGGATAGGTATGGGCACGGGTATGCGCACTATACTACCCAGCCCCGCAACCCGCATATATGTATTTATATAATATGATAAATAATTTATTTATTTTTGGTGTACAATTAATTAATTAATTAATTTAATTATTTAAGCCTAAACATAAACCTAAGATAACTTAATAAAGTAACCCTACCCATCCTGATGTGTTAAATCTCTGCCGCTGTCGGCCTTTCTTTGCTTTTTGGCTAAATACTACGATTCGTACTATCTTATGAGTTGATTTTAGATTTTTTGGATCACAATTTTATTTCAATTCTAATGTTTTTTATTGTCTTTTCATACTTAAAGTGCGGGTAATGGGTGCGGGTATGGGCACTTAGGTGCCCATAGGGTATGGGGAAGGGCACTAAAGTTGTTGCCCACGAGGGTACGGGCTTGGGTACGGGCATTTTTTACAAACGCGGGTATGGGGATGGGTACTATAGTACCCTACCCATTGGGTACCAATTGCCATCCCTAGGTTGTTCATTTAGGATCTTTGTTTTGTTATGATGGTGGCAAAAAAGAGGAATCTATGTAAACCATTTGTTCTTGAACTGTGACTTTTTTGGAAGCATTTAGACTCGTGAGCTACATCGGTTGATGATTTCCTTTGTTCTTCCGGTTGATGTATGCATGTATGTCATGCAATTTAGTGGTTCTTATTTGTTCAGGAGGTATATCTGTCATTGTTTTCAAGTGATCTGACAGTCTTGTCTTTTGGTCATTTGGAAGGAGAGAAACTCACGCATCTTTTTCAAGAAAGAATTATCTTTGGATCATTTGCTAGGATTAAACTTCATTCTTAATTGTGGTGGAAGATTCATATTGTTTTTTTTGTGGATATTTTGGTGGTCTAACTCGGTTGTCTGTATGAATTGTGTCTGATTCACAAATGTTCTCCCGTGAAAAATTGTGGAAAAAAAATATGAACAATGTTTTTTCAAGGTAGGTTTTCTAATTTAAAAAAAAAAAACATAAATGAACATATCACAACATATCATTGTTTACTTAATGATGCTATGTACTCCTTAAGAATTAAAGTCACTGCTCATAGTGTATGTGTCACCTTGGTTGTGTTTAACTCAAATTGAAAGACTTTTTTTTGTTTCATCTTCTTTTTTTCCTTCGCCACAGTTGTCAATGGTAGTTAGTTATTAAGATATATATTTTAATTTTATCTAATATTCGCAATATCAGGTTGTCGCTTTGGACCAAGTGCCACCTGAAATATTAGGATTGCTTAATGAAACATATATTTTTAAGGTTGAGACAAAACAATTGGTTAGTACTAGATTTGAACATAGCATTCATTCTTAGGAATATCCTTGTTGATTCTTATATCATCGATGAGTTTAAGAAGGACAAACGTTCAATGTACTTGCGAAGGTATAAATATAATAGATTTAAAATATAATGAATATACTTGTATAAACTTATCTTAAGTAAAATCATGTTTAATACAACATTTTATTCATGTGACTACTATGATACAATATTCTTTAATGATACTGTTCATAAGTTTAAGGAGAAACTTGAACAAGACGATTCAATTGTAGTCAATCAGGTATAAAATGTGTACTATGATTCATTAAATTTTTTCTTATTATACATGTTGGTTATCTAACTAATCAGTTTTCACAAAGTTTTATATTGATTTGTAACCTAAGTTTGAAGGGGTAACACATGACATTATTGAAGTTAACCTTACGAGGTTGGTTCTTCCACAAAGAAGAAATCTCATACTAGGTTGAAAATGACATTATTGAAGACATGAACTTACTCATCAAGTTGCCAAAAAGCAATGTGAAATGTGAGAAAACTTAAGAAGGCTAATTAAGATATTTTGTTTCTAACAAAGAATTTTGTAGTTAAACTAATGATACGTTGTCAAAGTCATGATATTTTGTTAAACTTTTTTTGATATAAGTTTTATTTATGATTTGGATCTTTGTTGTATTATTTTGATATTGCAACCTTGATTGATTTGGTTGATCAATTTATTTTTCTACTTTATGTGGTTTGTAATATTATCTACATCTCATTTTCACTTAATATTTTTTATTATTGTAATTGGTTTCACCTCCATTTCATGTTTTTGTTTATCATTAATATTAGTAGATTCATAAAAGAAATCTTATGATTGTCTCTACGAAATTGACATTATCGTGTAGTATATGTCATTTTCAGACATATCATATACAAATTGATAATACTCAATTTGTATGTGCTTTGTGTTACAGTTATTTAGATAAAGTAGTTGTAAACATGGATTTGAGGATGTGATACTTTATGATTTAACATGATTTTTCACTATTGCATTGATATGCTAAGTATTGGCATAGGAGAGTATTGTAACCAAATTGAAATAATTGATTTCTTGTTAGATGTTTTTGATAAATGAATTAGTTCTCCTATATATCAACCACATACATATGTCATCAAGAGGGTTCATTATTATGTTATTGTTTCATAAAGTTAACATAAGTAGTCACTAATAGGTGTCAACATAAGGCTCATTTTCAGCTTATCATGTAATTAAATAAAATTATATTTTAGTGAATTTTAAGCAATGTCATAATCAAATGGTTGATATCAATGAATGGCATAGCTTTTACCCCACCAACCACCCGACTTTAATATTTTATCACATAAAATACCACTAGTATAAAACATTTAAAATTAAAAGTATTATAATCACAAATAAGTGTTAACACAAGACTCATTTTTAGCTTACAAAACAATTAAAAAAATTATATTTATTGAGTATTTAGATAATACCACACACAAATTGTTGATATCACATAATCTCCAACTCATATAAGGGTTCATTGGTGGATCTCATCAATTGACTGTCTGTACTCAGTCACCGTTTTTTGGACTGTTTATTATTTTTTAACAGAATACGTTATGACCTATAATCTCTTGTCCCATCACCCAAACATTCGTCGTCACTCAGAAATGAATTTCCCTGATATGTTTATTTCTTTATTATTCAATCTCCTTTATTCTGTGAGTCTTTCATTTTTGCGTATGGAAATATGAATGTGGATCAAAAATAAAAAATGTTTGGGAAAAGCTTAATAGTACCAAACTATATACTCACAAACATGTCAATGAGTTGAGCATCCCTTCTTGGTTTCGTTTAGTTTGGACCCATTGATATTTGGGTTCAGTCTGCACCACTAAAATAACTTGCTACCAAAGGTTATGATCCGGTCAAAGGAAATTGAATACACATGTAGCTTAATACATGTGATGGCTGTCTACATGAAAATTAAAGCTAAAGGACAACACTTTACCAATTGCTTTGTTTTCAGTCAATCTGGCTAAATTTTACACTTTACCAATTTTATCTGGCGGTCACAAAGCTGCCATATATGAAAGAAACATTTTGAATCGACATAAATGTTGGTTAAGAGTTCTTGTTATTTACTAATCTTTGAATTATTATTATTTGTAAAATGTTATTTTTATAATCATCTCGTTTCTAAGAAAACGAACTCAAGTTTTATGTTCATTAATGGAGTTTATTAACCACTTCAGTGTAATTGTCTGGTTAACGTTAAATGATATTTGTTAAGATATAAAATATGATAAATTATTGTAAGAAAAAAAATTATACAAAATTATACAGTTCGTTATTTAACTTAATTTCATTAACAGTCTACTTTTTTCATTTTGATTTAATCATTTATGCTATAATCAAGTAACATTTTTGTTCTTTATCTTTTTTCTTTTTTCAATTTAATGAAATGTCAACATTGTTATCTTTTTATCAAAACAAAATAAAAAATTTCCTTAATAAATTATAAGAAATTCATCAAACTCATAATCAAACCTAAATCTTCATCATACAAACATAAAAATACAATCTTCACTAAAAAAACTCAAATAAATAATATAATGATGATGATATTTTATAACATAAAGAATTAAATCGAAAAAAAATAAAGTGCGAAACCATTACCTAATTATAACATAAAGAAAATCGAGGAAAAAAGTATAAAAGTACTCTTTTCAAAACAATCAAAAGTGGATTTGATATATATTAACGCCATTGCAATTCAAAGTTAATAGAATATTGCAACAAAATTGAAATAATTTTAATATAAGTATTTTAGAGGAAATTTAATATATGTTTTTCACCAAAAAAAAATTCAGGTAAAAATAAGTTAAGTTTTTCGCTTAAAAAATTTAACTAAGTTTAAGTAAATTTTTCATAAAAAATAAATAAAATGAAATATAAATAAGATAAGTTTTTCAGGCATAAACAATTGAAGTAAATTTAAGTTAAGTTTTTCATAAAAAAGCAAAATACTTTCAGGCATAAGTAAATTACAAGTTGCTCAATCACACAGGAAAGAGACTTTTCAATGCTCAAGGACAACTCCAAGATACTTCTATGCTCAATCACACCTGAAAGAGACTTCTATGCTCAAGGACAACTCCAAGAGACTTCCTTTGCTCAATCACAACTGAAAGAGACTTATCTTAACAATTACAAAGAATTGAATAAGGTTTT
>Ga0228711_1011525_pt1 | contig 11191 bp, 5 predicted proteins | sample MedpolnodulmetaG_2_FD_177996 | JGI IMG/M metagenome (GOLD analysis project Ga0228711, IMG submission 177996) | Root nodule microbial communities from Medicago polymorpha collected in Santa Monica, California, United States - brown nodules | ecosystem: Host-associated > Plants > Roots > Nodule...
TTTTTTTTATTATTTTTTCTCTTTTTTTTTTTTTTTTTACAGTTTTTTGACTACATTTAGTGCATATAAAATCTATGCAACCATTCCCCCCAAAAATACCTCCTTAAACCTTCACCATTTCCTCACATTCTCTCCTTCTTCTTCTCACTCTTTCACCTTTATAGTTTTTGTTTTTTTAGCTTTTTTGGGGTGCCAATTTAGGGGTAAAAAAGGGTCAATGAAGGGGTAAAATAGGCCAACCGACTTGGGGCACAAAGAGGTCAACCCTTGAGGTAAAAATAAATCTCCTTCTTTTTACCCCAAAAAACTTTTTACCGCGGGTAAAAAGACTCTTTCTTGGGGTATAAAAACAACCGGATTTAGATTTACCCCGAAGGGATGATGTCTTTTTGTCCCAAGATGATTGGTCTCTTTTACCACCAACCTCGATCCTCTGTTACCCCTAAGTTGGTCTATTTTTACCTCAACCTCAAAGAAGCATATTTACTTTATTCCAATTAAATGTATCAAATTATGTATTATGTAATTGTATCAAAGTATTAATAAAATGAGGTTTTATTATGTAATTGTTGAGAATTTATATTACCATTTATATTATTAGCATTTATATTATTTGTATTACCATTTAAATAAATTCAATTTTTTTTTTTGCATATTTTGAAACGTGAGTTAACTCACGCTGTAGTATTTGTAAATTAACACCAGCGTGAGCAAACTCAGGTAAGGACATTTTGGTCATTTCACTTGGGAATGAGCAAAAACAATTGGGTAAAGAGCAGAATTCATGAAATCCCTATTTCATGGACCAAAAAATAACGTTTTGTTGACATATACTGGCCATTGAAGGGTAGAAACAACAATTGAGGGATGTACAAATAGAAAGAGGAGAATAAATCAACAAAATCCTTTGAACCATTGACTAATTACTTACCTCTTATATGAAGATAAAATCCATTATTTTAAGAGAAATGATGATATATGCATAACAACTTTCTCTCTTATATTCAAAGTATGTTTTTACTTTCTCTTATAATTATTTTATTTTCCGTGTTAATACATACGTTTCTTTGTAAATTTATGATTGTCCCAAAAGTTGTCTCGCAAATGGTTGTTCAAATAACACACTTCTTATTTTAACAATTTCATGATTTGTTATTATAATATAACTACGTTATCTATCTTTGATTTGTAAATTAATGGTCGATATTAATCACTTTACACTTTAAAGTGATTTGTTCACTTTAAAGGAGACGGACTTGTATTGTCCGGTGTATGACTGCCGCTGTCCAAACATGATTTCGACGATGGGGTCCAAAATCACAAATCATTATTTCTAAAATAATGAGTGAAACGGATTTGTCTGCGGATTCAACCCGTTTTACCATCCTTATTTTTTCACCGGTTCTGCAAATGCTTTGATGTGGTTTTGAAGCGAAAAAGTTCTGTTGGAGAATAATACATGTTTCGCAAATCCTAATGTAGCCGAACAGAAAATCATCCTAGGTTTGAACTTTTTCTTGATAGTGAAAAGCAATAAACAATGTCACAATAATTAATTTCATTTAATTTTTGTATTATCAATGGAAGTATACATCAACAAATATTTTGCTTACTTTTAAGTTTTAACCACAGTTCCTTAAGTTAAAAGCTACAATGATTCAATATTTTTTTCTTTCATTTTTCAGTTTTCCAAGCCATTGCCATTAATGGAAGTAAGATGTAAATTATTGAAAAAACGACATTTGTATGTATTATCTCTCTAAATTTTAAAATATAAAAGTCACCTTTCATTAAAAAACGAAATCGTTTTATTATTTCTTACTTTCCACTTTCATCAAACAAGTTAGAAATTATTGCACTTCTATTCTCTTATATATTTTTTTTAGTATTTCCTTTCCTCGTCTAAACATCCCTTGTTGTATTGGAACTTTGGTCAATGATTGTTTAACTACTCCCACTCATAATATTTATAGATAAATTTTAGACATTTGATACCAAACTTTTTACCAAAACATAAAGCTAGAAGCAAAATTATCCCTTGCTCATTCACACAAACATCCAAGGTCTTTTTTTTGGTGGTGGTCGGGGTTTGAACCCCGGATCTTGCATAATTATGTATTGTCCATACCAATTGAGCTAAGCTCACGGGGACAAACATCCAAGGTCTAATCAACACCAAACGTAACGAATTTAAACTATCATTTATTCATGATCACATTAATTAACATACATTTTGGTAGTTACAAACTTATGCAAAGAGTGTCTAAACAAAACCAAAATAAAATGGACAGTAAAATAAAACCTATTTCCAAATTCAATATTTAGATTTATGCCTACAAATAACTTTACATCTTAAAACCTTATCTTGAACATAGAATCCAGGCATTACCATAATCTTAACCCTACTTGGACCTTGTGATCTTTGTCTATCAATAACCAAATCTTCCATATAGTAACCATCAAAGCGTCTATTCTCTTCAACCCTTAATATTCCCAATGTTGGTGTAAAAGAAAAGGCCAAAAGATGTAACAACCAAATACATTTTGCTGCCACAAAAAAAGCTTGAAGTAGTGGCTCAGGCCAAGGCCTTAACCAATTAAGTGTAGTAATTATGCAACTCATTTTTTGGTCACAGAATTTGCTGAATTCTTCACTATAATATTTTGTACCTTTTTTCAAAACTTCATTCCAGCTCAAATTCCTTAGTGCAACAAACGACGAGAATTGCGCGCGTCGATCTTGTCTAGGGTCTAAGAATTTCGCTGAGCCGTTCTTTTGGAACACACAATTCTCAAAGTCTTGGTAGAGTGAATTGTTTATGAATGCTTCAAAATGGTAAAGTACTGCTTTTGAGTATTTGGAATCCAAAGAGAGCTTATATGGTTGAAGAAGCAAGTTCAAGTTTTCTATCAAAGTTTGATCATTTTCTTCAATTTGGCTTATAAGGGTCTTGCAAAATTGTTTCACTGATAATCTTGATTCTGACACTATCTGCAAAAACCCTTCTACCATTACATCTTCATTCACAGGCATCATCAAATTTTCTCCATTTCCATCAAATGGTATTCCAAGTTTCTCATCACAAAGTGGAGATTCTTTTGCTTGCATTGCTTGTTTCAATGCTTTTTTCAACTCTTCACAGTAACCTTCCAAATACTCTAGCTTTTGTTTCAGCTCACCAAATGAAGATCTCATCTCAGAAACTTCAATTATAGCAGACTCTCTACTTTCATGTGCTTCCATAAGCTCTCTTTTTAACATCTCAATTGACACAATTCCCACGTCTTTATTAAGAATCTGAGAAACTTCCTCAGATTCTGTTCTATTTGGTGAAAAACTCTCATTCTTATTCTTGTGCTTCTTCTTAAACTTAGGGAAAAGCCATGAAATCATCCCTTTACTTTTGTGTTGTGTTTGAAATGATGCATGAGAATCAGTGAGAGGAACAACAATATTAGAACTCCTATTATTGTTTTTTGTGTTGTCAAATTCACTAGTTATCAAAGCAGGTTTACACCTATTGCAAGAAGATAAGGGTTTAACATCATCTAAACTATTTCTTCTTCTAGATTTGAAATATTCATTAGGTGATGTTTGAAGAACTGTGATGTTATTTGCACAAGAACCCGTTACTGATTTTGTATCATCAATAGGACACATGTGAGATTCTTGGTTGAGATTTGTTGAAAAACCAAAAGGTAATACCTTTCTTGAACATGATTTGTCCTTGTAATCTTGTACTATGGTACTTTCCATGATGTTTCCTCCTTCTACACCATTCTCATCCCAACTTTCTGATACTGTTCTACTTTTTGTTCGATTTTGATGTGGCTCATCTTCATAACTCTGTCAATTATTCACAAATTTAGAATTTAATTTTCCATCACAAAAACATAATCTATGTCGTAAGTCGTAACATGTGTCACCACATCAAGGTTTTTGATATTTATTTAATTGCAATTAAGGTCACATCAGCTGTATTTGATTGCGATTCTCTAAAATATCAAGAACTGCACGACCGCAACCACAATTTAAAACTTTAACCGATATACTAAAACATCATTGTTTTTCTCAAACAAAAAGAAGATCATTTTTGGGTTTCATTGAACTTCAATAGGTCAATTTTGAAAAGTTTCATCAAAAGCAAGATAAAGCAAAAGTTCTAAAAAGATAACTTTTTTATAATAAAATTCAAAACCCATTTAAAGGAAAAATAAATAGAAAGTAAAATTGAATGCCAAATAATAAAATAAAAATAGAAAATTTAGTTGCTTACTGGTGTGAAAACAGGGTAATCTTGAGCAGAGAACTGAGAAACAGAGCGAGAAGCAGGGGAAGGAGATGGAAATCTAGCATTGTGTGGGCCTGAGCTTGGGCTTGGGCTATTTCCTTGAGTTAATGCAGCATGAAGGGCTCTTAATTCAACTGCTTTAGCTATAGCTGTTTGAATTTCTTGTCTGTTAAGCTCAGTGTTGTTGCTGCTGCCATTGTTGTTTTGTGGAAAAGGTTGTTGTGAGGTTGCTGCAGCCATGAAAATGTTACAGAGGATAGAACAGAACAAAGTTTTGAGAGTGTGTGTGAAGATAATAATATATGGGCAGTGGAATGTTTTTGTTGAGGATTGAAATAAAAGAAGAAGAAGATGGAAGAACAAGTGGTATTCAACGGTTGGATTTGATTTTGTGTGTATGGTTGGATTGTGATGTTGGAGAAACAAGACATGGAAAAGAAAACGTCACATCTTAATCCTAACGAGCTTTGTCTCTTTTTCTAAATGGAAAATTCATGGCTTGAGCACATGTGATGATGGATCAGTAGAGGGATGAGTAATTTTAATTCCATATTAATAATTGTACTTACATGCTGTTAATGGCATTATCACTTTAACCAGATACATTTTGACTTTAAATACACTCTCTTATGTGTTTGTGTAATTTTGTTTATTTGATCAATTTAACTTGGAGTATCTAGAATGGTGCGTGTGTCACCTATTTAATATATTTTTTATAAGTAGCAAGAATAATTGATGCTTATCGAAAATAGGACTATAGAAGTATCATATATCTCATTACTTTTCATGAATCCCATTTAATGAATTGTATTAAAATGCATATGTTTGTTGAAATGTAATGGTATAAATCTATTGGTGAGACCCTTTAAGGTGTGAGTATTGGAGTTTGTTTCAAGTCTTTCGTTGCTCGAGTTTCTGATATGTTGGAAGTACAAATGTGTTTGAGGGTGGATTAGAGTCGGATTAAAGATTGCAGTGTGGAAATTGGACTCAAACCCATACTAGACGTGATGGTGGGTATTGAAAGTTGATAGTAGTTTATTTGGAGTCTCACATTACTCAATTCTCCTCGCAGTTGAGTGTATAAATATGTTTGTACATCCTTATTTTTTGCGATAGCTCTTAGGATGAGATTCAAACTCATTTAACTACAAAGAATTCAACCCGCTTAAACCACTAACCTGACACGAGACAATTAAGGATATGTGCTACACTTCTATACTTATTGTTGTGTAAAGAATTTAAACTCTTTAAATTTTTAATCAAATTATTGATCCGAAGTATTCATAGACTTTGCCAATAGTTAATCAATACTGTAGAATCTAGTTAACCACTTTTAATGGAGTCTTCTTTCCTAACCATGTTTTTTTTTTTCTTTCAAAAAATATCTAATCCAAAACATTACCTAAATAATCCAAATTTAGTCAAACTTAAACCAATGTAATGTTGGTTAAACAATGATTCTATTTTTTTTTTTTACCAAAAGTTAAACTATGATTTTTTTTTGTTGAAATAGCTATGAATTTGATTACACTAATTTTGATTGATTTAATCACACGTAAAGTAATAATTTCGTGCTATGGTTGAACTATAATAACTGGGGATTTGAACTCCACACACAAGTGTACATTAATCGGTGTGAAGCCATTTTACCAAAATGCCCACGTATGTGGATATATTATGAGAAGCAAAATTAGGTAGTTAATTTGCTTTGTAAGCAATATAGGAAGTTTCCCAATGTCCCCATGTAAGGTGGAGTACTAATTCAGCTTTTAATTGAGGATTGATGTTGTCCACTAGATCTTGTTTTTGTGACCATTTACACTTCACATAAGTAATCATGATTGAGGACCAATTAAGATTGTGTTTGGTTCCACTTTAAATTGTCAAAATTGATATTAGATGCATGCAAATAATTTTGAAATTTTTTGAATTTTTTTAGTAGAATTGATTCCGTGAAAAATGATTCCAACTTAAAGTTACATTTTATAGCTTATTGTGCAACTCAATTTTAACAAAAAACAAAAATCAATTTTATGAAATTACTTTCTTGTCACCGCATGTAATACACGCACTGAAATATGAATTTCGTACCTTTTTTTTTATTTTTTTATTTTTATATAGTTTCGTTTTTCATTATTATTTTTATCACATCCCTAATCTCCAATATAGAAAACGATTGTGGAGGGTAAAATTTGATATCAAATACTACCGTTATTCTAAAAATGTGTTTAATGATTGCAATCACTTATTTTGAAAACTTATTGAAGTTTTTTATTAGTAGGCATTTTAAAAATGATTGAAAGAAACGTTTGCTGAAACTTTAGTACAATTTCAACATTGTTTGCATCTTGGATGTAAGGAAAGAACTGGTACGAATATTCTCTCTGTATATTAAATGCCTAACGCACGAACTATAACCAATCATGGTTGTTATTTTTTTTTCCCATGCAAATGTGGTGACCCTTCATGATGTTTAAGACTGTAAACTTATCCATCGAACCAAAGGTCACTGTTATTTTCTAAGATAGATCGAGAAACCACTTGTCGAATCCATGGAGTGAAAAAAAAACCACGGAGTGAATAAATATTCAATTTGATAAGTTTGTCGAAAAATAATAATCGAGTCGTGGAAGGGTTTAGGTTTTTCAGCCGTAAATATAGAAAAAAAAATGTAAATACATGTTTTATATTATGATAAGTTTGTCGAAATCAAAATAGTACAATAGGATTGACTATGTTCATCATAATTTCGACAAACCTACGACGTTATCAAAGATGCACTAAAAAGATCCTAAAACTTTCCATGCAATGGATCTTGCAAACACATAGTACAATAGGGATTTATAGGGTTTTGTAGTGTAATTTAAAATTACAGAAGTACTTGTCATGCCAAAATAAATACAAGTCCCTATAGGTATGGAGTATTTTTGAACTTGGAGAACAATATTTTTCTTGGAGCATAGCATGGTATCCTTTTATATATATATAATTGGAAATGGAATTCCACGTAGGACAATAGAATTGTGTAATGAGTTCGTAGGTAGAGAGACATGTGACCACAACTTTAATTTATATCAAAAAAAATCATTATTTTATAGAAATTCAAGATCCCTAGCAAGGGCAGTTAGGTTTATCAATCAACCACATGCAAAAAGTGTCTTTTCTTGCTTAATTGATAGTGTTGACATAGATGCCTGAATTAAATTTTGGTATTTTCTATCATCATCAAGGAAAATAGAGTAACTCATAGTAGGTAGTTTAGTTGTATGCTTTAGAAGACAGATGTATTTGTTGTTTGGTTTTGACTATAAAACGGATATGTAGTAGTTGGATAAAAGGTTTATATTCTTTTCCTAACTACCAAATATTGTTTTTGTTCCCAACTAAAAATGTGATGTTTTGGTTAGGTTAATTAATTGGTTGACGACAGAAAAAGACAATAAAGTAAGTAAAATAAAAACAAAATGTGAAAGGGCTTCTTCTTACTTTTTCATTCCTTCATGTAATTTTTACCTTATTTCTTCTTTCTTGCATTTTTTCCTAGGTTTTATTTCACCATCCAAGTTTAACTGAGTCGACTCCGCCAAACTTATATGGTTTAATTTGTCCGATTTTGCGACATCGGCACTGATTTGTAATCATGTCCAATTTGATAGTGATAGGATCGTTTATGGCATCAGTTTTCAATTGAACCGGTTCAACTAGTTAGTCTGATATGCTTTTAATAAAATCACCACTAAGAATGTATCATTTTAATTTATCCATATCTCCATTAAGTGAATTTAGGTTTTCCATCTATTTATATTCATCAAAATATTTCAAGTGTAGGTTTGACAATTTTGAATTTTCTATTCTTTTTGTTTTTATTTGGAGAATAGGCTATGCCAAAAACTAAAACTACTATCTAACTTTGTGAGGAAAAGAAATCCCTCATAGTATGTTGTGGCAAGTGTGAATATACCTAATGTAATAATATTTTGAGTTAAGATGCGATGTTCAACTTATTTGTGTGGTTACTCTTGCCTCAATGGAAATGAACCTTCCCCCGATAGTGAGGGGAGGTTGTTGTGGCAAGTGTGAGTTAACAATCTCATGCACATTGGATAAAAAAAATGAATATTAAGCAATATATGAGATGACCCATATACATAATATCTTAAGATTTTACTATTTTAGGTTAAAATACTGTGTTTACCTCATTTATATGGTTGTGGTTGATTCAATGTGTGGATCCTGAACTCCCATCATGATCCAACAAAAATAACAACCCACTTGAGGGGTGATAGAGATAGAGGGCAGTGTTGGTTCTGAGTATAGTTTGCCAATTGACCAATCAACAACACTATTAACTTCAAGATAAATATGCTTAAAAAAAAATAGGTCTCTCAATCACAGATTCAATCTATACTCCATGTTTCAAACATCCTCAACTAATGTATTAGATTTGCAGTGAGTAAAATAAATTTTGAGAGAAGTAAAAAAAAAAAAAAAAACCCATTTTTATGTTTAAAAAAATAATTTTATTTTATATCAATGATTATGAAGAAAAATTCCACAACCTCTGTGCAGTATGCATGATAATACATATCAACTCAACAACAAAAATCTAACACGTACCTTCACTAACTAATTTAAATGATGCAACATTATAAGTACAACACACAACCATGTATTATAAAAGGAAATTAGGAAACCCCTCATCAGAAAAAAAATAAAATGAACACGGAAATATATGGGACCTATAGTCCGTTTTATTTGTCAAAACGTTACACATACATCCATAATCATACAAAAATGTCGCATTTCATTAGCTACAAATATTTTTAACTTGGAATCACACCAGAAAAATTTCCATATGAAAGTCTTAGTAAAATTTTATTTTGTTTCCTTACCCTTCCTTGGAAACACAACATGGGAATGTACCTCGATTACAGCTCATGTCTGCTTGAAGAATATTTCTCTTTGGTTTTCACTAACAGTCACAGCCTATATTGAAAGAAACAAGTGATATATGAATCAATTTCGTGACAAAGTTAAAAACAAAAAAAGTATAGTAAATATAATTATAACCATACAATTACTAACTATAATTGATATTGCTTCAAGCATGGCACTTTTTGTCAGTATAAAATGACAAAATCATTTATTCCTTTATATAATTGAAAGTGTTGGCTCAAGTACTTGTTGTCTATTTAAATTTTAGCAGCTATGTTAAATTAGTATGGCCCTTGTTGTATATAGTATTTGGATTTTGTCTTGTTTTGATTGTTGTATTGAACAAAAGAGAATATTCCCTATCAATGTATGCTTTACTAATCTTTGGTCTATATATCTTAATTAATTTGGTATCTTATGTTTTTATGAATTTCTTAACATTCATTTAAGAACCTAAGCTCATTGTGTTAATTTCTTGTCTTTTATGCTGTCTTCAAACAACTACTGTATCTTTTTCTCATAGCTTTAATCTTGGATAAGTTATATATACTTGCGTTATGGCTCATGAATGATTGAATATAACGAGTGAGAAAAACAAAATATGGGTGGCTTAAACGATAAACTTCTTGTAAGGATCAGTTCCTTTCACATGGGTTAGTTAAAAGTGAGGACTAGGAAGTAGGAATAGGACAATTTATTCTATATCTATCTATACTTATATAAAATATATATGATTTTAAGTTGACTTTTTATTTTTGTAAATATATCTTTCATTTAAATTATTTTAATTATAAATTTATTTTTAGATAATATTATTTAAATTTTTACTTAAAAAGCAAGTTAAATCCTATAATAATAAAAATAATTCCACTACAATAAGAATAATATGATTTAAATCTTTATTTGATAATGTACAAAAAAATGTTAACCAAACATACAATTAAACACAATAAAAATGTGGAAAGAAAAACACATTAATGTTCATTTTGATTTTGACGTGGTGTGTGTGTGTGTGTGTGTGTCTATAATGGGACAAGCTATAGAGATTGAACATTTAAAAATAAGTTGTGTGTTTGCGTGTGTGTGTTTCTTTTTCTTTTTTTTTTGAAAAATAAGATCGGTATATGGTTTTGAGAGCACTGGTATTTTTAATTAAATGTTTTTTTTTTTGGACAAATCACACATAAATTTTCCAATTTTTATTATAGCATTTTCCCTTGCAAAAAATAACATGTAATTTATATAATCTAAAAATATTGATAGAAACAGGAAGATAGTAAATGGAACTTACCAAGAACATGTAATTTTCCCTTCCATGAATCGTTTTGTTAATCCCTTTTGGAACTTAACAAGAACATGTAATTTTCCCTTCCATGATTCGATTTGTTAATCCCTTTGGGTTCATGACTGAGACAATTGATGCCGAATGTGGAAAGGTTATTACTGGTTTTGGTTTGGACAAGCATTCATTAATCCTAATTTTATTTTTTTTAACAAACAAAAATAAGATATATTACTACAAAGGGAGAGCTCTGATCTACTCTCTAGCACAAGACCTGCAAAGAAGAGCAAAGCAAAATACAACAAGTATCCTGAATATATACTTAAAAAAAGTCAACCAATGCCTAAACAGACAATAAAAACCACATAATAATTGCACAATCCACATGTATCCGTTTAAACCCATTATTTCTCTGCAAAAATGTGTAACTATACAAACTCATGTTCATCGAGTATTGAATGAGAATTTGGAGAGATTTGATATTTTATACCTTTGAGCATTATTTTATTATTATTCATTCAAGATTTTTTTTATTATTCATTATTGACAATTGTGGGCGTTGACCAAATAACTAATTAATTAATTCCTCAAGTCGCTTATAAAAAAGAACATTTTTTTTGTTGAAAAAACTTGTATACTATCGACGAAATGTATTATTATTGAGCTTGAATATATATAT
>Ga0228711_1011526_pt1 | contig 11189 bp, 7 predicted proteins | sample MedpolnodulmetaG_2_FD_177996 | JGI IMG/M metagenome (GOLD analysis project Ga0228711, IMG submission 177996) | Root nodule microbial communities from Medicago polymorpha collected in Santa Monica, California, United States - brown nodules | ecosystem: Host-associated > Plants > Roots > Nodule...
CTTTGCTTGTACTTCCCAACTCGGTATCTGGCTTCTCAAACATCTCTGATAAAAGTGTCTTTTGAAGATCTTCTAGGCCATTGATTTTGTTTGATTTCTCTCTAACGTTGGCAAGAAAACTTGCAGCATCAAATTGGTGCACAATTTTGTTATACAATGATTTGGCAAGTTCTGTTTTCCCTATTCCGGGAAGTCCATGTATGCCCAACATTACAGTATGATCAATATTGTCTAGACATGACATCACATTTTCTGTATGATGTTCAAGTCCAACTGGATCATCACCACAAAGCAAAGGTTTAGGAGCAATGTTAGCATGGACCTTTTGAATAATCTCTTTAATATGGTCATTTTCAGATCTGCAAGAATACGACACTTAATTTGTTCAAAAACCAGGATCTATTTCATTCTAGCACAATAATTACCACTCATTTTTAAACAGCAATGTTATTCACGTACTTCAACATCAATATAGGACAACAGAGTTCGACAACTTTTTAATCAAAGAAATTACTTAGATTTACAAGTATTTATTTGAAAATGTTTATATAGTTCAAATTCACTCATGTTTAATCAATATTCTTGTTCTTGAAGTGATTTACAAGTATCTATATGATAATGTTTATAGTATGTTAACGATATTGTGAATAAGAAATTGATAAAAAAATATATGCATATTAGATGTTTAATTATATTAAAATGGGATAAGAAGTTTAACAAAGAGAAAAGTGTAGATTTTAACATGACCAGGTGAATGTAATTTAATCATCTCTTTGGGGAGGAGAGTGAAATTTTTTCTAATATATTTTGTATTAGAGGGGCGTGTGTATATTTTGACATAAGAGAGAAGGGTGATATAATTTAAGCATATTTCATGAGAGAAGAGTATAATTTATTCAATTTTATTTAATTGGATCGGATCAAATTTTATAAAGGATTGCGAAGGCTATAAATTTATCTTAAATAGGTTTGTCAATAAATGAGTCATTAATATCCCTATATGTAATTTAAAATGAACTTGCTCCCAAGTGATCACATAATCAAGGGCTTATACCTCAACCTTGAGGTCCTTGGTTCAAAGCTGGGTAATCAAGGAGTTTGAAGAATACAAAAGAAAAAAAAAAGTAATTTAAAATGAATATAAATTTAAAATAATTAAAAGCTTTCATAATGTAAATTGAGTCTTAAATAGAAGAAAAGATCGTTCTGAATTCAAAAACATCAACCCAAGCAAAGTACTACATACATATAAGAAGTTATTCTTGCATGGTCACAAGACCAAATCTATAGTGTTTTGACACAAACACAAGCAATGAGGTACTTCTTTAGCTAATTTAAAAAAATTGATATAATATTTTGGAGAAAGTCTCTTTCTGCCTAAACATTATAGATTTGTTATCAGCGACCATACAAGATTATTTCTACATATAAGACAACTTTAGATCCCTAAAAAAAGGACAACTTTAGTTACATACCCGGTATTGATATGGTGGCCTTTCAAGTCTGCGGCTTCAGACAATGCTGCTGTCCATGCTTTTACATTTTCTGAGTCTTTTCCAAACCTAATCTCATGAGCAGCCATGGCTTTAGCATAGCTCTTTCTTTGATGTCTTACATCTGATGGATCAACATGGAAAAAGATTGGAAAAGCAATTTGTTTTTTGTTTTCTTTCTTCGTACATTCGATGATCTTCACGAGTTCACCAAGACACCACCTCGAAGATGCATAATTCTCAGAAAAAACAATAACTGAGATCTTAGATTCTTCAATGGCTTTTAAAAGTGCAGGTGAAATGTCTTCACCAGGTTTCAGATTGTTATCATCAAAGAAAGCATTGATTCCGCGATGCTTCAATGCATCGCGAAGATAACCAATAAAAGTGTGCCGCACATCTTCTCCTCTAAAACTTAGGAAAACATCATAGGTGAAACCACTTGAGTGTTCTCTATATTTTTCCATAGACATGGTGAACAGAAAAGAACACACTTGAGATGTTAAAACAGGAATAGACACTGAAGTAGTTTTTGAATAGAATTTTTTTCTGCACAAAAGGTATAGGTATAGATACAAATGTTGCCTAAGCGGCTAAGCTAGTAGTGTATATATAAAAAACCATTAATATGATATCTTTTAAAAAACAACAAAAATCTGAATTGGAAGATTGTGCATGTGCTATTTCAACTCTTTCAACTAATTAAAAATTTTAATTAGTAGACTACAACCATGTTCTAAGATCTGTCATATTCAATTTTTCAGCTAAGGATACATCAATATTCTATGCGTTTTCATTATCACAACGTTCAGATCTGTTATGTTCAAATTTTCAACTACAGATACACAACACTATTATATTTGCATGTGCTATGACTACAAGCAAAAAATATAGTTTTTGATCTTTACATATTTCTTTGGTTTCAACATAACAGGTGTTATTTTGTTTTGGGATCCCATCCGAAACTTCTTGTTTAGTCCTGCTTCTCTGTCTCCAATGCAAAAGAGCTAGCATGGCCAACATGAGATGAGAGTGTCATACTATGTTGTCAAGTCAACACTTGCCATGTGATGAACATTTATGGTAAATGTTGCGAAATCCAATATTTTGAAAGGTAAAAAAAAAGTAGATCTTTTTCTTTTTACTCAACAAATAAAATAGAGATTAAAACACACTGCTAAAACATAAAAGGTTAACATGAAAATACAAAAGTTAGTGATTGATTCGTAGGCAAAACTGAATAACAAAAGGTGCTTGGCAATAGAATTGGGAACTAAACAACAACAGACAACAGTGCCACCTTAACTAGGTAGCTTGGTTTATTACCTAAGCAACACCAAAGAAGTTAAGTTGGAAGTCTACGGTTAAAACCTTAAAAACTAACATAGCTACTGACTTACTAACATTGGTCTATCAAAACAAAACTTCTAGATATATCCCCACACAGTTGTTAGTTTCGGTCCGGGGGATTCTAATATGCCAAAAGATGCTCTTAGCAGAACAAGCTTAGTTGTTGAGCCATAAATACTAACAAGAAGATGCATAAGAAACAGAAATCAAGGTGTCCATGGCGAAGAGGCAAAATTGTTTCTAATGGCCAAAGGGTACTCAAATTCAAAAATATGAAAATGATCAGTTCGTATAAAATTGAGACAAGCTACAAATGCAAAAGGTAGTTAGCAGAAAAGAAGTAAAACTTACCCCAAAATAACCTTATCAAAATAGATTTTGTATGACAGATGATTTTGTTTGTAAGCATGAAGGCTAAGAAATTCATTAATAAACAAAGGCAAAGCTGAATTACAAATGGGTGTTTGATGATAGAGTTTGTGTTGGATTAGGCACTAACCAACAATATTGTCACCTTAACTAGGCAACTTGGATGATGAGCTACACGACACCGAAAGAGTTGTAAGTTAGAGGTCAAAAGTTTGAACATTAGCGACTTGCATAAACACTAACATCGGTGTAACAGAAGGAAAAACTTCTAGCTATATTTCCACTGTTGGTGGTTAAATAAATCAATAAAAATGAATTTCCTCATTAAATATTCAATAATCAAAATGGATTTCATTTTTCTCATCTATAATTCAAATTGCAATTTAACTTTGAGACCATAAAGCTCAAGTTTCAGAATCTTCTCCTTTCTACTAAAAATAACAAAATTGCAGCTGTTTCCTTTTCTATTGATCATGAGGAACTTCATTTGTCCTTCCGGTATGTTGTGAATTCGGACTCAAAATCACACCAATACAAACTATGATGTGTGGAGTAAAGGAAAGTAGTAACCATTATCAACGTAAACACAAGATATAACAACAATAGCAGCACCTAGATCTAATCTAGGAATCAAAGTGAAAAGCACAAAACCACAAGCAAAAGATAAAGAGAGAAGAGAAACAAACACACCAAAGATTGTTGACCTAGTTCGGTCCAACTTGACCTACTATGGGGGAGAGATTGATCTCTCCAATCCACTATCAATGAGTTCTTACAAAGAGATACAAATGGGTTACAAGAAATTAGCTTCAACAAGCTCACAAAGAACAACCCTAATTTCTACCCATTTTCCCAATCTCACAAATGAACAAGACACTCAATGATTTTCACTCACTCAAGGTGTTTACAATGTTTCCCAACCCAAGAGAACTCTAATCAAAGACCCTCAACCCTAAAGTTACCTCCTTTGATTTCCCAAGTTTTCCTCTCTTGAAGCTCTCTTGAACCACCATCTCAAAAAAGAGCTGAAACACTTAAATAGTACACAGACTCTGTCAAAATCGTGTCACGGTTCCCAAAATCGTGACACGGTTGATGCGTACGACCCAAGGTACAACCAACCTTATCCTGAAAACGTGTCAAGCATGCCAAAAATCGTGTCACGTTTCCCAGATTGTGTCACGATTGGACATCCTACAAAACATGCTCTCGACATTGCGAAATCGTGTCACGATTTGGAACCTTCACCCACTCTCATTTTTGAGTCACTATACAACACAGTATTTTCAGTTTCCTTATCGATATCAGTATCTGTATCACTATCAGTGTCTGTGTCTTCACTTTCATTGTCACTTTCTTCTTCTAAAAGATACAGGTAATAAATACATATCAATGCAGCAATAATAATCGTATTCATACGCGTACAACGGAACAGTGGTCGTTGCTTCTGCTTTCGCTCTTCTTCCTCATCATCATCATTTCTACCACGTTTTTTATTAGAACTAAACAAGCTAGTTGTCATATTTGAAAGCCTGCATTTAAAGTTTAACTACATTATATTGTTGGAAATTTACATAGAAAATATAGCAACACATATCATTAGAGTCAATAAAATTCTCCAACACTGTCACACATTTATTCGCATAATAAAAAGTAAGTAACTGAAATTAAAGCATCATATTATTATTATAATTGAATTGAAGAAAAAAGAATAACACAAACTATAGTGTTAGGTAAAATGCTGACACAACACAAGTCGCAAGAAAAAGAAAGAAAATGGTTCAGAATGATGGAATAGTAATAAATAAATAATATAAAAGTAATAGATGTTGAAAGGAGTTACGAGTGAGGTACGGAAGAGTTGGTCGGAGGAGAGCACGCGATTAGGGATTGGAGGAAGCAGTTGTGCTATGATTGAATTGTGTGAGTGAGGGAGGGAAGAATAAAGGGTTTTTATTTTAGGGTTCCTTTCGTTTGTGGAGGGAAATGAAGGGGGAAATGGAATTTATTCAAGAGAAAGATTAACCAGTGCCGGAGTTAAAGCTTTAAATAGTAACTTATCAAAATATGTGTAATTAATGTATCGGAAATCGAAATATTTTACTTTTTTATAAAATAATTTCTTCTTTTGAAATTCTTAAAGAGTGTTCCGGGGACACTTGTTAACAAGTCCCTTTATTTATGGGTAATGCTGGGGCGGTTAAGAAAGACAAAAGAGGATATTTTAAGCCAAAAGATAAATTATTTAATGCATTACACAAATTTGGATGTAAGTATTACCCTTTTTAGGTCATTATTTAAACATTTAATGTAAATATTACTACATTTGACTTCTTAACCAATGTCTAAGACATTGGTTAACATGATCCTTTATTTATTTTATTTTATTTAAAATATTAGGATGCTTTGGTTCCAATTTTTTTTTGGAGGATAAGAAAATCAATCAAAGTTAACTTCATATAATTGTGGAGAATCTTGAATTTAAATATAACAATTCTATTATTTTTTATTGGCGAGGAGTGTTTGTTTGTCATAAGGTATCTCAAAATATTCCTTAAAAAAAGGTATCTCGGAATATCTTTGGGAGCACATAGTTTATTGTAAGGAGTTTTCCAGCTTCAAATACAAACATGACCTCGTGGGGATGCCATATTTGATATATCTAGGCACGCGAGAGTATATCTTAAAATGGAGGTGCATATGAACTTCTTGTTTGACCCACAAGATTGAAGATCGACGCTTAGACCAATAGATGTTTTGGTGTACGCGGGTGGATGAGAGGAGACATGCATGTGTTTGCTTGATTGAGATTTCCCCACTTGTGGGATTAAGAATTGTGGCTTTTACAACCCTCAAAGCCTCGCCAACATGAAGTGATTGAACATGAAAAAACATGTTCTCACAATCAACATGCTTTTATACCATTTACGTTGGACACTTTTGGTTTCCTAGCACTAGAGGTTGTTGACCTACAAAGAGTTCAAGGGGTCATACATAACAAAATTATGTCTCATAGGTCCAAAGATATTGTGTTTAAGATGATTGATTTTGTCATCCAAAAACGATTAGTGACATAACTTGTTGCCTGCTTGTCTTCAATTCCTATGTAATTGGTAAAAAAATGAAAATTGATAGGGATCACCAATATTTGTTGAATGAGTGTAAAACAATGTGGATAAATGAAATTAAAAATGGTTTATTAGATGTAGTTTTAATTACCAGTAAACCAATAGAACATTGATATGATGTATGGAGCACTGTTTTAGAAAGATTCTGCAAACTACTGACATGTTCGAACCATAGACAGAAACCTTGCTATTCATAAACCAACCTAATCAATTTGTGAAACATTCTTAAACTTTATAATAATAGTGGAACCTTTGAACGTGTTCTTAGTTCTTACTATATAAAGAATTATAGTTGGAAAACCAAGAAGTAATCTATGGCCACAAGTAATCGGAAGTTGATCCATCTATAAGGAATTCAGATCAGAATTACACTTAGAAAAAAGTAAACAAAATAAAATTTCAAAGGGAATGATAATGCATTTTCATACAATGCTTAGAACTGTAACTTGAAGAACTGTGTCACCACTTAAACATAAATTAAAGCTTATTGCTTCCCACAAGCTACAATTGCATGACTTGTTCATTGTCTATTATTATCAACAGACACTAATAATGAAAGTAGAAAACATGGCTTGTGCAATCTAGGTGCATCAATTATTCATTTTTTTTACTCATACAACTAAGAAAAACACTTGCAAAAACAAGTGTGCAAGATCCTCCAGAAGCAACCATAGGGGTAAGGAGTTCCGTCCATATTCAAAGAAAGTAAGGTGGCCTGTGCTTCAAGGACTCCATCCCTCAGTCCACTCAAGTAAGTGGAACTCATTAGATCTTGAATCTCTTCTGAGTTCTGGAATTGTTCAATTTCAGCATCATAGAGACTCGTCAATTCTTCTCCTCTTTCTTTTAAGACAGCAGTCAGCTTCTTATGCTTTATAACATCTTCGCAACTTTCTTTTCCAATGCCTGTGCAAATCGTTGTGCTGCCCAAAGAAGATTTTGAGTCAGAAATGCTTGATTCCTTTGTGTGGCAATCATCAGTGCCATCAGGGCTCTGATCCTTATTTGAACTGTACCAGGCAAATTGAGTGTTCAGCTTCTCCACAAAATTGTAAGATTGATTTTTTGAAGATGGAAGAAGGCAACTATCTTTATCCTGAGCAGAAATTTCATTTTCATTCCCTTCAAACACGTGAGTTATTACGTCCATGTCCAGAGCAAGCAATATGGCCTGTGCTTCAAGGACACCATTCCTCATTCCATTTGAGTATGTAGCTGTCATAAGATCTTGAATCTCTTTTGAGTTCTGGAAGCCTTCAATTTCAGCATCATAGAGCCTCTGCAATTCTTCAGCTCTCCCTTTCAAAACAGAAGCCAGCTTCTCATTAAGGCTGTGACCCTTCTTTGAATTATCCATAGTAGCAGATTCATTTTCAATTTCTTCAAATTTCTTGCGCAGAGCATTTTGTTCCTCCAGCAACTTGCAGAAGAGTTTACTCTTGGCCCTCTCCGATTCACAACTTCCTTGCTTCATCATCATGAATGCTTGCAACAAAGGATCGTCATAGCTTGGAACCACTATTTCAGTCCAATCTATTGGTTGAAACATCGTATTATGGCCTTCCTTCCTTAACACGATATTTAGTATTTCCCACTCTTTCAGAGTAGGAAAGCTCAGCTTTGCTTCCAGCAGTCCATTGATAATTCCTTCCATGTATACCTTCATTTCTATCTCGGACTCTGGGAGTGACAATCTAACCCTTTCACCTCTATTTAAGGCAGCAATCATGATAGAGTCTATATTTAGGGAAGGAAAGATACTTTGTGCTTCACGAAGTCCCGTTCCCATTCCATTCAAGAATATCTCTGTCATTATTTCATACTGCTCAGTATTGTTGTCTTGGGCCTCTGAACTTCCCTGGTGGCCAGAGGTTGAAGCTTCTCCTACACCTATGGCGGGTTTCATTTCATCTGTGTGATCAAAGTTTGTTTGCTCATCTTTATCATCACTTGATTCATTGACTATCTGAAAAACCCATGCCAGGGGGGAATTTTTATCTAGTGGTTTACCTTCTAATGCATCTTGAGCCTCCTTATTTATGCCACTCACAATTGCCATTAGCTCTCGTGAATTCCCTTCATTTGAACTGAAGCCTTCCATGTCCCTAGTTTCCCCCAACATCCCATGCAACATTTCATCTATAGCGAAGTCTTCTATCCACCTCCTTAGTTTTAGCTGATGATCTTTTGGAGGAACTATTGTCATTGTGGGTGATATGTCAGCAACCTGCTGTGAGTACTTTTGGCCGGGACACATGAATTGGACATATTCTTCCATGTTGGTTCCTTGTTTGTACACAAATACTCCCCAATCACTTAGTGTCACATTGGATGGGGCTTCATATGAAACCTGCACTTGATTCCACTCATCCTTAAGTAATGCATCAAGGCCCAGCCACTCCTCGTCACTGAACAATAGTTGCAAATCACAAACTAACACATGATTTGTTTCAATTCTGAAGTTGTAATAACCTTTACGAGGGACACAGAGACCATTTATAATCAAGTGAAGCTCAACAAGTAGGCGACGAGATTTTCTGGCCCTCCCAGTCACTCCCTCGAATACCAATGCTAAAGCAACATTGGGGAACTTCTTACGAACCCAAAACCGTGGATTCCCTCCTTTGCAGCTGTAGTCAAACCAATTTGGAACCCCAGTTTTCATTCGAGGCATCACAAGCTGTAATCCACGTCTCTCGCTTTTCACCTGTCATATTACAAAAACCAAAAAATCGGTGGCATATATTTGTCTCCAAAGTCCATTTTTGCACTCTGTGACTGTGATATATAAAGCAAGCATTATAAAAGAGTGAATTTTGACCCACACACGAATGACAACATTACCTTGCCACATAGAAGACATTATAAAAGTAAAATGATACTTACACACCACGTTTTTATTATATGATTCTTATTCTTTTATATTTTGATAAACTAAAATGAGGTAAATAATACAGATACATATCTCCCTTATTACCTCCTAAAATAAAGCTAGGCATCAAATTTATTTCGCACAAGCTATAAAGATGTGATGTACCTGATACCATAACATGTCCGACGTCTCTCTATTCAAGCGGAAGCAGTATCTTGCATCTACTTTTTGAATAGTGCATGGCAACTCTGATATGTGTTCAAGCATCACACAACCATAAACATTCAGAATTCTTAAGTTGGTGCACTCAGGAATTTCTCTAAGCATATTGCAACCACTGACATCAAGCTTTGACAAGTGAGCAGAGTCTTTAATGCAAACAGGGAGAGAGACGAAATTGTTGTCAGATGCAATCAACTCTTGTAATTCAAGAAAAGAGATGAGAATCGCCTTAAGATCTTCATCGGACAAACCACTATTTCCAAAATGCAATGTTTTTAATGTTGAATGACCATTGGCTGCTGAAGGGATATCATGTAGAAATCTTCTCAAGGATTCTCCAAGTTGAGAACAACCTCCAAATTTAAAGGTGACAGCATTTGGTAGTGTGAATAAGCTACATGGTATATATCTGAGCTTCCAACTACTTGACATCTCTATAGAAACAAGCCCGATAAGATTACCAATGGAATCTGGCAACTTCTCAATAGCGGTATTTATCATATAAATCTCCAATGGCTTATTCATCTTGTTCACTATATCTGGGAAGTGTTCAAGTTCAACACATAAATTAAGGTCAAGGAATTCAAGGGATGGTAAAAACATTTTTTGCTGGAAATTTTGAAGTTTGGAGCATCCTGAAGCGCTGAAATGAGTAAGGTGTTCGAGAAACCCAACGGATTCATGAACCATAATTAGGTTAGTGCAATTATCAAGTCTAAGTACGCTCAACTTTTCGACTCCTGAAACATCGGGCATTACACTGATGGATGCATTTTTTGAGAAATTCATGACAGTCAAATTCGAAAATCGCTGCCAAAACAAAATAAAAGTGGATCAAACATAGTTATTGTTATATATGATAATAAAAATGAAACAGAAAAAAAAATATAATTTTACCTTAAATGGCTCTTTCAGTGTAAGTTGGCTTCCAAGCAAATTGAAGACGATGATTTTCTTTGGATGAAATTTTGGGGGGAAAGACTTTGAAGGGTACCCTTCCCAGTCAAGCAGCCTTAACTGATTTGGCAGATGTTTAGGCTCTGACGAAAATGTTGTATTTCGAACAATGAGAATTCTAAGGCGATTCATCTTCTCAAAGGCAGTGTCACTCCAATCTTCTTGTCTTATAGGTTGGGGAGGATCAAGCATTATCCCTTGAAGTATACCACTTCCCTTTAAAACAAGTAAAAGAGATAGATCAATTACATAATACATATTGTAATCAGGGTTATGAAAAAGGCAATGTGATTGTGATCTAGACTGCAACATCAAGTCTTTTGAGTTTTGATATCTCAGTAGTCTCACTGCAAACACAATTGCACGAGCTACATATTCATCAATGTAAAACCTTGATTGTCATTAACAAAACATACTATAGTGTATAAATACTTCAAAATAAAAGTAAAAGATTCGATTCTTACAGAATTTTCATCTGATAACACATCAATAACATCTTCATGAAACCATAATCTACTACGCCCAGCGGGATTTTGTGGTGCCTCTTGCTTGACAATATCTCTACCCATGTCTTGTATTAGATCATGCATATCCAAGCAGCCATGTTTAACAATTAAGAGAGATTTATTAACAAGTTCTTCAATATTAGATACTGCACTGAATTCACCCAGTATCTCTTCAACATATTCTATTCTTTCCCCTTTGAAGAAACAAGCTATATCTAGGAAAACAGTCTTGGCATTGCGCCCCAACACATCGTAGCTTACTTTTAGCACCTCTTGAATCTCATTACATCGA
>Ga0228711_1011527_pt1 | contig 11189 bp, 7 predicted proteins | sample MedpolnodulmetaG_2_FD_177996 | JGI IMG/M metagenome (GOLD analysis project Ga0228711, IMG submission 177996) | Root nodule microbial communities from Medicago polymorpha collected in Santa Monica, California, United States - brown nodules | ecosystem: Host-associated > Plants > Roots > Nodule...
TTGAATGACCACTAACCCTGGCTTTCGACTCTGATCTAGGTAATAAGTTTAACCTAAGTAATCAAGCTAGAGATAGATCATTATTAGGTTATGACATAGGGATTAACGTTCTGTTAAAACCTCCAACGGTTTCGAATTCACTTAAGAGATTAAGGGGTTGTCACTTGTGGGCAGAATTCTAGGTCAAGAGATTGGGTAGAATTACTTTGTTAATCTGTCGTTGAACTAGATAATCATTGCTTGAATTAGGAGTGCAAATTACCATAAGAGAACTTCGGAGGATTCGAAGGTCTTGACCATATTTCTCTCCAATATTCTTAAACCAACTTTTATTGTTTTATTTACGTTTACTTTATAAAAACCAATCTAACTGCCTAGGGCAACTAGAAATTTAATACATCCTTTATTTTAACGCTTTTGCAAAGTAGAAATTAACAACAGTCCTCATGGATACGAATTTATTTATTACTTCGATAGTTTTGGTTCACTTGCCAAATCTCTATCAATGTAAAATCCTAAATTAGGTGCAACACATAGAAAGAGAAAAAACAACTACTTAACGGCGGTTAGACATTGCAAAGGGTTAAGCTTCCAAAAAGTGTAATAGAAATCAAACATTATACTATTCAATTTCAACCACCAAAATGTTTGAAGCATAATAAACATGATTTAATGAAATTTTGGTTATTAACATATTGGTCTTTCAAAAAAATAATATTGATAGTTTGGTTGGCTGATCCTCCATGTAATACAAATTTTGTTAGACGATATTGCATTGTTGTTGTTGTTGTTGTTATTATTATTATTATTATTATTCATAAGTAGCGAAAAGACGGGCGCTTGAGTGCTCGTCTTTCCGGTTTTTTATTGCGCTAAAATTTGAAAATTATGAACGGTGTTTTATCTATTTCAACGACATCAATAATATAACTAAAAAAATATTTTATCTTTTTAGGGTATAATTGGGATAATGTAAAAGTACGACCAAAATTTTATAAATTTTATATTTTCTTTATATATAGTATATGTATACTCGATCTAGTTTGTTACGTTTCTTAAAGCATGAAGGAATAAGGGAAATAAATGGATACTCCAAAAAATGATAGATATTGTAGGAGTACGATATGTTTGTGAATCGGTAGAGAGAGAGAGAGAGAGAGAGAGAGAGAGAGAGAGAGAGAGAGAGAGGAGGGGCAAAACAATATCTGTTTGTCAAAAAAACAAACAATGAATCAATTTATTTATGAGTAGTGATATTTATACAACTAGACCTTGCACCCGTGCTGCCGCACATGTCATAATTATTAAAAACAAAACATTCAAATAATATAGACAATAATGTTCTTATGGTGCAGATACAATGTAAATAATAAAATTACAATAAAAAAGTAGTTCACGTTAGTACATTGCGAAAGATTTCCTTGTAAACAACATTCAACGTGCTATCCATGCTAACACCATTCTCATCAGTCGTTAGAATCTTCAGACCACCTCTTGATGTAACTTTAGATATTGCAACATAAAGCTGACCGTGTAAAAATACGGGTTGTTGAAAATATACACCAACTTGCTTGAGTGACTGTCCTTGGCTTTTGTTGATTGTCATTGCAAAACATACAGACAGTGGAAACTGTCTCTGTTGGAATTTAAACGGAATCCTTGTGTCTGACGGAGTGAGCAATGCAACAATACCACTTGAAGCAACTGTCAACACAATTTCACCTATAGAGCGAATTGCAGATGATAAAGCTCTCCATATGAAGGTCTTCCCTGTTCCACCATATCCATAAACAAAGAATAAACTTGGTAAGTTTGCATCAATCCCTGACATGATGGTGTCGTACACATGCTTTTGCTCTTGGGTCATGGTCTCCATCAATCTCTTGTGCTCATTTTCCAAGACATGACGATCATATCTCATCTCATCATACAATAGCCTATTGCGTGACTGATGAATTAAAGACACATCTGGCTAAGGCATCATGGGATAATTATCCTTCATAGATTTACCATGGCATTGCAACAACTGTTCAATTCCGGCAAGTGCATAGCTCCGCAACTGTGAATCATCCAACACCAAATCTGCAATATATAAACAACATTTACTTATAAGAAATATGAAGAAGCAAAAATTCAGAACTGAACAGATTATATAATTGTAATGAGTATAAATCTAATATTACTGTTTTGGTAAATGAAGTAATAAGTAAAATGCAAAATTATGGTATTTGTTAATCATGGAAATTATATTGTACGTAACAATCATGGAATACAATATTATGGCTTAAGTTCAGTTGAAATAAACAATTTAATGCATGAAATTTCGGCCAATACCTAACTTCTACAATCAAACTTCATTCGCAGGCATGTAAATTCATATTAATGATTAACACCAATAGTTATGGTCCTGGTAAATTTGTGTAATTGTAGCAATCGTTACAAAACTTGATATTGATTCCTTTTATTGAGTTTATAGCAGATATAAACTTACGTTATAAACATGATACTGATTATTCAATATTGGTGATGTTAGTTTGGATGATAACATAGTTGAAAGGTGTTTGTAAATAGCAGTGTTGTCACGTTTCGAATTCTGGTCCTAAATAGCAGAAATTAACCTTACTGAATAAAACAGATAAACTATAAATCTGCTACTTAACACTACTCTATAGGCAACACACTCATTTATATGTCAATTATTATCAATGCCTATCTGGATATAGTTATATCACTGATATTATCGTGTAATTGTATCATACGATTATCCTATTTATAATAGCATATATTCACATGTTATTTTCTCCACCTATATGCCACAACAATGATGCATAATTGAAATCTAGTCTTCATTGGAAGTGGGTAATGAGAAGAGTAAAACAGAAACAACGAATGAATTAAGAAGATTGCGTCAATGTACCATTAAACTAGCAAAGCAAATCAGTCGAGACACATCAGATATCATAAACACTAATAAAGCCGAAGAATATTGAATGTGAATTGCAAACCATTGTAAAAACTCGAATTCTACTTGAATTAACCCAAAAGTGTAAAACATACCAGTAGCTGAAAATTAAAACTAACATATATGAGCGATGAAAGCTTATACTTCAAATATAACGCCTATAACCAACAAAACAGATCAGCCTCAAAGCCACATCCAGACCACTACACTTGACCTTTGAATCCAATCTTTCATGCCCCTGTAACAACAACTATGTTAGTTAATCTAGATTGCAACATGAACAATATGAATAAACAGAAAAGAAGCAATCATAAGTCATAGCCCTAAACCAAGAACAACGATTACAAACTCGGCACTGTATATATGCGGATGACCATAACAACAACCAAGAAAAAACAAACACCAAATACCTCTAAATAACCACATAGAGGCGCCCCCTATAGATCTGCATCATTCCACTTAAAAATGAGACTAAGGTATACATTAAATAGGACATCAGTGAGCTATAAACAACATCAGGACCTTATAAAACACAAACCAAATGCATACTCCTGCCGCATGATTACAGACAGAAAACAAAAGAAAAAGGCTAGGCGCAAAACAAAAGAGCTGCAGGCCCTAAAACACCAACAGGACAACGGTTCCTAGTGACAGAACCAAAAACCTGCTACCTAAAATAGCAGCAGCCTCGCGTAGCCAACACAGTGGCACTACACAGCCTGCTGCCCCTCGAGAGCACACCATGAAAAACAGAAACTACCTCGACAAAGTCCACCAAAACTATCACTATTTTCTCAAAAGACAATCTTTATCAATTTATGTAAAGTTTATTTATTTGCACACTATTTTATCATAACATAGACAACACTTGTTGTGCAAATTTAGATCTAATGGACATATATTTCAAAATATTTAATCACACCCATTATGGTGATGATAGTGGCTCATGGCTCATGATGTCAAAATACTCCTTAGATCAAGCAAGTAAATACTCCCAACATAGCTTCAACTTCAAAATTGTTTCCCTCAAAATGCCTTTGGGATTTTTTGGAGACTAACATAATCTATGGAATAGTGCAATAAAGCTAAATAAATGAGACATCTCAATATTAATGCCAAATCTATTGAAAACCAAAGTTAATCCATTGAAAGTCAAACTAATATTGTTATGCAAAGGTGAACATATTAGTGCCAAATCTAATCAAATAAACCAAAAGCAAAAAAGCTAAAATCACAATTAAATTTAACAATGCAGTAACAACGACATGATGATTAAAGAAAGAGTAAACCTTTCTCATCAAAAACTGCAAACAGAGTAACTCAATTCCTTGGCCCTTGAAGCAATTTCCAAATGCAGCAATTTCCGAAAGTGGCAAGTGCTACCAACAAAAGTTACAATTCTAGTATTACATTGTGAAATGTTGACAGATATGATTTATTCCAGTTCTATTAAAAGTAAAAAGTGATAGTCATTGCTTATTATCAGATACGGTTTGTTAGTGATAATCATATTAGATGAAATAAATATCATAGATCAAAAACATATCTAAAAAATAGAAGATAAAATTACCTCATGGTGTTTAATTATCTTGACTATAATTTTTACTCTCCGCTCTCAATCTCCATAAGAATCTGTTGCACGTAATAGAATCGAAAGTGAACCTAGAAGAACAATATATCAACATTAAAATACATGAAACCCAGTTCAACGAAAACACTAATATCTGTCCAAAAAATATTCTAATCAAAATTCACAAATTTAAACCAAATCAAAAACAGAGAAAGAAATCATCACAATTGGGCTTTAGGTTAAGAACAAAATCGATCTTACTTAGATTAAGAGCATCATGAACACTCTTTTTCTTAATATTGTCATATTGATGTAAGATTCCTTCATAAACCTTCAATCAAGAAAAACATATGCACATATGAGTTATGTGATTTCTCATTTTTCAAACCTTCAATAAAAAAAAATCAAACACATAAATAAAACAAAGGTGGGGTCGGATATTAGGGTTTTCCAACACTTACTTACATACATGAATCGAAGAAGTGATATAACAGGAAGAAACGAAAGTCCCTCAAGGATGAGATCACTTGAGAGGATCGAGGGGACTGCCGGTGACAGAGTCATTGTCATGGCGGTGATGGTAATGACATGATGAAAGTTGACGGCGGCGATGGTTTGTTAACGGTGACGCTGGTGATAGTTGGTTAGTGATGACAGATGGATACAGATGGAATGTGTTTACTTTGTTGTCTTCGCTGCTCGATTTCAAACCATGGGAGAGAGTGAGGAGGATTGTAACTCCGGTGGCAAAGCAACGACGACCGGGAGAAGCATATAAATGTGTAGTGATGATGGTGGGGGAGAGGATCTAGAAAGGGGGTTGGTGGAGAGAGAGAGAGAGAGAGAGAGAGAGAGAGAGAGAGAGAGAGAGCAATGAAGAAATGGTGGATTGAAGTTGAAGAGATGACATATAAGTTTGCTTCTTTGGAAAATGAAAAACAAATTAACGTGGGAGACAAAAATATAAATGCACTATGGGGGTTTGCAAAAGGTTATTGTGAGATTTGAATTTCAAATTCAAGTTTAATGAGCATTTTTCCCACCTATGGATTAGGTTTAGGGTTTTCCAAGTAGTGTATGCATTGTACATTAGGATTATATAATAAAAATTATCTATGACAACTTTTGTGACCATTTTTCCCCTCTCTTTTTATTTGGGAAAAAATAATAGAGAGAATCAGGGTTGCCCAAAAAAATTGGGAAAATTACACAGGAAACTACATAATATAATATCATTATGTCTTCATATATGTATGTATGTTAGAGATTCGATGACTTTGATTTCAAGTCAAAATGAGTTGTAGGTGATTGTGCATTAGCTTTTTACGGGTAGCTTGAGGTATGGTCTGAACGTCACAAGATGTCACTAACAAAATTCAAAAAAATGAAAAAGGCATTCAAAATGTATAAACAACATCTCCTATACTCAAAGACACGACTTAATATTAAAAGGGTTAATAATGTTTTACCCCCTGTAATATAGGTCATTTTCGGTTTTACACTCTGTAAAATATTTTTTTTGATTTACCCCCTGTAAAATATTTTTGTTTTGATTCACCCTCCTAATAGGCCAAACAAAAACCAATTTTTTTTTTCAAGAAACTTTCATTTTTGTTTGGCCTATTAAGGGGGTAAATCAAAACAAAAATATTTTACAGGGGGATAAATCAAAAAAAAAAATTTACAGGAGGAAAACTAGAAATGACCTATATTACAGGGGGTAAAGACCTATTAACCCATATTAAAATAAGACCACTTACCATGAAATCAGGGTGTTGTACCCATGGAAGCAGTACAATCAATTTTGTGATTTTCTCGTCAATTTCAATTTGTACAATCAATTTTGGGTCATTTAATGTGAATCCAAAAATCACTTTTGTTGCATGTAACCAAGTTCACATATCTAGTGTTAACCCTCCGATTTCCAATGGAAATGTTCTAATAGTTGGAGTCGTCAGGGAAGTAAATATAGTTTGATAAAAAATTGTTTCATCTAAAAATTGAATTTGGGTTCTCTCAAACGATTTGTGAAGCTAATTAACCACTTCGATCAAATTGTTTAAGTTTTTTTTCAAGTAGCCTATAGTGATTAAAAATTCAGCTAGTGAAGTGAATAAGTGAGAAAGTAGCGTTTAAACTCCGCCTTTACATACTGCAACGTCTCTATCAATTAAACTATGTTCATAGGACATTGATCGCATATCTAATGGTGGACAAGACAACAACGGAACAATTTCCATTTTTAGTAAGGAGTGTAGAAATTGTCTTCCAATTATGTTATTACCATAGAAACAATATAAACATTTATAGTGGTTTTCTGTAAGTGCAGTCAATTTTTACATTGGCCAGCATTTCAAAAAATGATGAGGCATATTCTCAGAACAACAAAAAAAAATGATAAGGTATTCATCCCCTTTCATTTTCACTGTACTACTATACTGTTATTATCAGAGATACTTTGCCTGGCGTGACTTAAATCTCTCTCTTCATTTAGTTTATGCTCATTAGTACAAATAATAATATGTATGTACTATAATAGTATAATACAAAAAGATAGCTCACGAGAGCATTTTTGATGAATTTTCAAAAAACCCTTGACAATTCAAAAAAAGGCCATCCACAAACAAGAATAATCATGCAATGGAAACAGACCAACACTGCAAGTAGCACACACACACTTCCAAACGAAACACATACAAACAAAATCTCTTTCCAACTCTTTTTACTCCCCCAAAATTGTGGTTGACATCAAATCTCCTTCTCTACATACTCTCTTGGCACCACTTCCAAAAATGGCAACATAAATCATATCATTGCTACAATTTCTTCACCCACCAAACTCTCCATTATTTAAACACACGTTCTCTCTATCCTCCACAAAACTATCTTATAATATAAACCCTACCATTTCTAAGCTTTTCTCAATTTTCATGTACATGAGCACTGCTTAGTTTGCAACCAAAAATAATAATTCACCTAGTTTTATATATTGAGTTTCCCATTTTGTTATTATTAGAAGGTTGAGTACTTGAGTGTGGATCTAGAATTATTATTGATGCTTGCAGTGTCACCATTGAGGAAAACTACCAAAGATGGAAACCAAGAAGAGATGGAGAGTTTTTCGATGGGGAGTACTACAATTACAACCGGTGACTTCGGCGACCTTTCCGAAGGAAATTTATTGGAAAGCATCAACTTTGACGACTTCTTTGTTGGCATCAACGTTGATGGAGACATCTTGCCGGATTTGGAGATGGATCCAGAGATGTTTGCTGAGTTCTCCGTTAGTTGCGGCGAGGAATCAGAGATGAATTCCTCGGCGTCATTGGAGAACAACAGCAAACTAGAAGAGAAGAATTCAAAGAAAGATTATGAGGATAAAACAAGTTGTTCGGGTCAAGGCTCGGAAGAGATTGCAAGCAAAAGAGATAAATCTCTAGTTGTGAATCCATTGTTAAAAGATGCAGGTGGAAAAGGAAGAAAATCATCGAGTAAATCTAAGAATCCTCAAGGGAAGAGAAAAGTCAAGGTATACTTAAATAAGGAAACTAGAGTTTAATTCTTGCTAAGTGGTTTTTCTTAATTTGGTAATTAAATTCAGTGTATCTAGAGTTCATCATGCGTAGTACTAACTTTAGCTAAGGTTCTGTCACTGTCTTATTGTTTCCACTCTTGAAAAAGAGTCTCAGTTTGTCTAAAGAGCTCACGGGTACCCTAACCGTGGATACACAATAAAAAATAATAGAAGATTGCAATTTTTCAAAATTTTGCTGGTAATTCACAGTAAGGCTTTGTTTTCGAGTTTCTAAGGGGGTGGAAAATACGAGGGAAAATTGAGAATCTTTCAAATTTTTTAAAAGATTAGTTTTTTAGAGAATGATAAATTAATGCATATGATTTCTATATTTTTAATTTTAAAAGTAATATAACATAGATTAAATTTGAGGAATTCATATAAACCTTCAAGAACCCTCATCCAATACAATTTTTACTTCCCCAAATGAGCAGGGATTAATATTATGAAGAAAAGTTAACCCCCCAAAACCCTCCCCTCCCATTTTCCTCTGTTTCTTCCACTTACTCATTCTTTTTTTCCCAAGCCTTCCTCTTTCTTCTCCTCAAAATTCACAAACAAAACCTAAGTGTATGTTTGATATCCCGTGGTTTTGCCATGATTTTGACAATGTTAACGGCAGTAGAACTTCGAACTTTTTATATAATATTTTTTTGCTTTTGTTAAAAAAGATTCATGTGTAACAATTTAAATTTACCAATTTAATTCTTCGGGGATGATTTTATGGCGAATTTTCTTTTGCTTACACATTGTAATTAGGATCTTTAACTCCCATTTCGCAATCCAAAATATATTCACAACTTAGATAATTTGAATCTGTTATTTATATATAAGTAATACTATTATATTATTATTGTTATTACTATTATTATTAAATTTGTGGATTGTGTATATATGTAGGTGGATTGGACACCAGAATTGCATAGGAGATTTGTGCAAGCTGTGGAACAACTAGGGGTGGATAAGGCGGTGCCTTCAAGGATTTTAGAGATTATGGGAATTGATTGTCTCACTCGCCATAACATTGCTAGTCACCTTCAGGTAGTACATATGAATTTCAAGCATATAGGAGAAAAAGGAAATTAAATTGACATTTCGTTAATTTATTGTTCATTTGAATTTTTCAACTTACACTATTTATGAAAACTGAAATTGACATTTCGTTAATTGATTGATCGTTAAGTAAGAGTACTCGTACGTTTTTATGGAAAGTTCTTTGAATTTTCAACTTACACTATTTATGTACTTTTTTGATGGAAACATCACGAGTTCTAGAAGATGTATTGTAGCATGATTTTTTATTATTGCAGAAATATAGGTCACATAGAAAACATTTGCTAGCACGTGAAGCAGAAGCAGCAAGTTGGAATCAAAGGAGACAAGTATACGGTGGTGTAGGGGTGAAGAGAGAAGTGATCAGTCCATGGCCAGCTGCACCCACCATAGGTTTTCCTCCTCATCCTCCCCTTCCTCCTCCTCCTATGGCACCATTGCACCATTTTAGACCCTTACATGTATGGGGGCATCCTTCAAATATGGACCAGTCTTTTATGCACATGTGGCCTATACCGCAGCCGCTCTCGTGGACACCTTCGGCAGCTCCTCCACCACCTCAAGACCCTTCATTTTGGCATTCTCACCACCAACAGGTTAGCTCTCTCTAACCATTGAAAATAGCAGCCAAATATAATTCCCCATGTCATTGTATTTTTTGGTACAAACCGGGTATCCTCTGTGTGCGCAACTACAGAGACTAATCCCTCAAACTTTGTGGTATCTAAATGGACGACAAACTCTTCTAAGAGTTTTAACGCCCCCACATCATTGTATAGTAATACTAATTAATTAAGATTTTTTTTTTGGACAAAAACTAACAATTAAGCTTTTAAACTTTGGAAAAAGAACACCCTTAATTATTTCAGTTTGTATTTGATAGGAAAACATACAATTTTTATATATGCCATTTGTTCATTATATTATAGAAGCTTCTCTATAGTACATTAATAAATTGAAGTATTTTGGTGTACTTGTTTTTTAAATCAATAAAATTAACGATCATTTTTATAAAATAAAAAAATTATTTGTCGACCTTTATATTTTATAAAATATCATTTCATAAGAAAAAAAATAACATTTCATTATTTATGAGAATTATATTAAATTTTCTACATTTTATCATAAAAAATCTTCAATATTCACTATTATGAGTAATAAAAATTTATAACAAGAGCACTGATGAGCAATAAAAATTTATAACAGGAGCACTAATTAAGATTTTATATAACACTCCTTCAAAAAAAATTTTAGATAACATACAACTACTGACTACATATGATTTTTTTTTTTAAGGAACTACGTATGATTGAGTATCCGTTTGTTATAGCTTTTTTTAAAATAGATTTTGGCAGTGTAATGTGTTTTTGTTATAATTTTTTAACAAAGAAATTTTCAAATGAAAAATCTGTTTGAATAGTTTATCTTAAAATGTCATTCTAAGTATTTCATCATTTGGTCATAATTTGTTTTGGATACTAAAATTTTGAAAAAATCTCTAAAAAAAAAGCTATTTCAAATAGCTTTTCATGAAAATCATTTTTGAAAGATGTCATTTTGAAAAAATATGTAATTTTTACTATGTAAAATCTTGAACAATGAATATTTAAGTTAGTGAATATCAAAATCTCTTTTTTAACTTATATCAAATTAGTTTAAAATAACTTTTACTATTTTTGAATAAATTTCAAAAAAATCCATTTTAAAAAATATAAAGGAAAATTCTTTTTTTTTAAATCTAAAACAAACGGGCCCAATCCGCGTTAAAAAAAGAACTACATATTACTTGTCATCATATATTATATAAGGTAGTAGAGAGCTTCTTGTAGGGACAATTTTGCATCCTAGAAAAAGATTTTAAAACCATTGCTATAATAATTAAACTATTTTTTATAATTTACCAACTACATATAATTGAATCCTCGTCCTCTTAAAAAAAGAAATAATTGAATCCTCGTTAAAAAAAAAAAAAAAAAAAAAAAAAAAATAAATAAATAAAATTAATTAATTTTTTTTAAAAATAAATAAAT
>Ga0228711_1011528_pt1 | contig 11188 bp, 13 predicted proteins | sample MedpolnodulmetaG_2_FD_177996 | JGI IMG/M metagenome (GOLD analysis project Ga0228711, IMG submission 177996) | Root nodule microbial communities from Medicago polymorpha collected in Santa Monica, California, United States - brown nodules | ecosystem: Host-associated > Plants > Roots > Nodule...
GTGGCATAAAACCAAAAGCTCCAATGAGTGAATTTATGTCCCCAAAAAATGGAAGCATGGCTGCTATAAGGGTTGAAATAGTAATGGCTAATGACCGGGAAATCAGTCTGGGGATTGCATTGCGATTTGAGAACTCAGGGCTTTTTGGGTCCCCAAATGTTTGCTCTAACACTTCATTTGTAGGTTGCAAGTAAAGCTGTATTAAAATCCAATAGTTAGTATGGAAATCATATCTCAACTAATTTCAACTAATAGTCAAGAAGTTGAAGGTTTTAGGTTCAAACTCAGACGAAGCGGAAAAAACTAACACTCCAACAAATTACTAGCCAGAGAAAAAAATACTTACCACACCAACTGCTGATAATTGTACTATGGTGAAAACGTTGGTCATATAAATAAACCACTTGGGCACTAATGGCTTCCCATTGTCCACAAAGTTGCTTAAGATAAGGCCTTCAGATTCGTTGCCAAATGCCCAATAACCAGATATGGCTACGCTAAAGAAAGTGATGGTAACCACGGTGTAACAAACACTTAGTCCCTTGAACATCTTCCCTTTAACTGGTGGTGCTAATGTGGCCTGTAAAAAAACAGGTAAGAACTAGCACAAAATAATGGAAAAGGATTTGTAAAGTAATAACAATGGGAAAGAATTCTCTCCATGCACATGAGAGAATTGCCAACTCCCTTCTCTCCATGCACATGATTTTTATCAAGAGCACTTGTTAACAAGACCTTTTTTTTAATTAAGATAACGGTCAATCAATTAAATATAAAAATTAATTGCCAACTCCCTTCTCTGGCGAACTTGCTTTCGCAAATATCTAGCATTTGATCCCTAAATATGGACATCTCTTTTAGATGAGATGCAAACATTGATACATCACATTGTGGAAGTATAGTCGTGTCCTAAAACCCTAGTCCCATTGGTTATTTTTATGTTGCTTTCGAATTAACAAGGTGATAGATGGAACAAGAACAAGAAACACAGGAATATAATGTTCTATATACAAGACAAAACCGAGAACTTGAGAAGGGTAAATTTGGAGTAATACCTTTTGATTTGAGGACAAACAGAGCGCCTGCATCAACATCTTTTTGGTGTTCATCTATTTGTAAAGAAATATTTTGTCTCTCTGATTTTTCATGTTCTGCTGTTGAGCTTGGAAGCTGGGTACCCATCCCTTCTCTGTTATTATAAATACTATACTATACTATATAATAATTTATATTTGTATAGTGGAGCCGTGGAACACTTTGCTTAAATTTATTTAATATAACATCTCGATTAATTTGACCCATGGGATAGGTAATGTTATTTTCATGGACCCCTCTAGGAAAATGATCATCTTGCACGGTGGAAACGGAAACTATACAAAACAGAATTTTCAATGAATACATAGAGTTTTAGTCAAAAATAAGTTTGTTTGAAATTTCAAGACCAAATACTTCCCCGAGTCCTGTAAGTTTCATGTTTGTTTCAGATAGATCCTTTAAGTTTCTAAGGTTTTAGATAGGTCCTTTAAGTTTCGAGTTTGTTTCGGGTAGATCCTTTAAGTTTCTAAGGTTTCAGATAGGTCCTTTCTATCAACCTCCGTTAAGCCAAAGTTGATCTGGTTGGGGAAAAAATTGATGTCAAGTGTTAGAGATAACCACCTCACCCACTTAACGGACATATCAGCTTTGGCTTAACGGACATAACAACTTTGGCTTAACGGAGGTTGACAGAAAGGACCTATCCGAAACAAACTCTAAATTTAAAGGACCTATCTGAAAGTTTAGAAACTTAAAGGACCTATCTGAAACAAACGTGGAACTTAAAGGACTCAGGGAGGTATTTGACCAAATTTCAATGATCATCTTGCAATTTTTTCTCACTACGGCTCCTTTCTTTTGATTTCTGAGTTATTTGTATCTTAATTACATTACACCTTGTAAAATTTATTAAACAACCAGATCCCTGCTCAAGACGAACAGAGATCGAAGAATCAGAGACTACAAACTAGAGGCGTCGTATATAGGCGGAACACCCAAAATAAATACCATAAAATACACTCATACACACAACACTTAAACCTTGACTTCAACATCCATGAGGACAATAACCACCAAAATAAACCTCACCACCAAAATAAGACTCCGTCGCAAACCACCACTGAAAACAATATTCATAAGGACCCATCACCACTACTCACCTCAACAAACACCCAAATAGAACAGACCACCTCTTCTCATCACCATAGCTAAGCCACACTCGAAAAGTTCCTCGACTAATGCTCATACAGCTTCCATCATCTCTCAATCTCCGATCCACGAAAAACACACCATAGCCCAAAACAAAACTTGAATCAAAGACCTGACTCCCGATCTCGAATCAAAAGCGATCGACCCACCAGACTTCAAACTCAAATCAATAAGGTACCCCTCACCAAACAAGATTGCAACTAGACACCAACTCTCAATCTCGAAGCAAAATTAACCGGCCCACCAGAGTTCATGACACAAACTTGTATGGAAAACATCCAGATGAAAAGTGGTGCAACCATAAATCATATCAGTAAGGAAAAGACTCAGCTCAACAATCTCGCACACTCGAAGCTCCCAAAACACCCAAACTTGACAAGAGTTAGCGACGACATAAAGGAACCCAAAAATAGAGGCGGCCTACAACATATACAACAAAGGCAGCCTTCAACACCCATTAAAAACACCAAAACAACCTCCAACGCCCTACCTAAAAACAACCACCATCCCCACTTAATAAGCTTCCGTCTGCATAGCGTTCCGACGATGAATCCGTACCTAGATTATCCACGACCATCCCACACCCCCAAAAACTACCATGAAAACAACAATGAAAAAAAACAGACGGAACGTTTTCCATGCTCTCTATCACCACTTCATCACCACCACCACGCAAATCCACCATCACACAGCAGATCTGCCACCACAGATACACCATCACACATCCCGGATCCACCGCCCCATCACCACCAAAACCAAGACCTCACACCACAAATCCACCCAAACTCGTGTTCTCCTCCAAAAATTGAGCACTGCAAATAGCCCCTACGTCACCACCACCACCACCAAACAAAAACGGCCAGCTGAGTCGACCACCCCCATCACCACCAAACCAATGACCTCCTGATGTGGTATCAAAAGTAAGTGTTTTTGTTTATCGTCTCCACAGGGACTGGTGCGATATTCAAAGTCGTTCCACAATCGATATTGTTCTGAGCTAGGGTTTCAAGATTGTTTTGTTTCATGAACTATAATACTACGAAATTGTAAAAGATATGAGAGTTAACAGGGAAATAACTATGCTGCGATTAAACTTCATCAACCTACTCATACGTATCCTCGGATTAGTGTTACGGATTCTAATTATCAATTGATATAATCACATATTACTCGGCAACATCATTCGTGTCGAAATGATGTTGTGAGTTCTATTGAGTCGTTCAGTCATCGATTTCCCAAACTACTAAACGATTCAATAGTCGATTGTATCAGTGTATAGTTGATTTCCCAAACTATTCAATGATACAAAAGCTTTGGATTCCAATAATTAAAGTAATTATCAAAACATAAATTCCATGTCTAGAACAAAAGATTTGATAGAGGATTATTCTAACCTAGATTCAAAAGTTATTTTTCAATAACAATTCAAATCCATAAGATTAAAATGAAAAACAAGAACAATCTCAACATCAAGAGATAACTAAGACCAAACAACATCATAATCAAAAGGAATACATACTAATAGAGTTGATTACATTTAATCCTAACAAAAAGAGTTTAGTTACACATTGTCATGGTAACCTTACAAGGAGAAAAGAAAAGATGAAATGAGCAAGCCATGATGTCTCAATGATCTTGGAAATCCCTTCAATCCTTGTGCTCCTTGCTCCTTAGGTTCTCTCTGATTTTCCCTTTCTTTCTCTCCCTAAAGTGTCCTAGTAATAATCTCTGTTATGATATGATATCTCTCCTCAAAAGAAATGACCAACTGGCTTTTATAGAATTTCTATTCTGACTCAACTCGCCTCGCGAATAAACTCATTCTCCTTGGCGAGTTGAGGTTTCTTCACCAGTGGGTTTGTGTCACGTCAACTCTGAGGAGTTTTGGCCGCCTAAGCTCGCCTCGCGAGTAGATTTGTTCGCCATGGCGAACTCTGGTCTTCTGCTCTCTGGAATTGCTCGCCATCCACTCGCCTTTTACTTGCCATGGCGAGATTTCTCGCCTTCCACACGCCATGGCGAATTGTGCCTTTGCATTTCTTCAAGTTTCCTTGCTTCTTAAGTGTCCATGCATGCATTTTCCTGCACAAAAGTTGTTATTAGATTTAAAAAGCATAAATGGATGATTCTTCAATATTTGTGAGCTTTTCACTGGATAACTTGCAAACCAAGTAATCAAAGTGCCTAAATTGTGTATTCTATTTAACTGTTTTCTGACACTTATCACCTCCTCCTACTACTAATCCACCATAACAGCGAGGTTGGCCTCTTCACCTCCTTCACTAAGATTTGGATCAGATCGAAGCAACAGGAAAAAAGGAACAGTAGCGGAAACCGCAGACATGAACATTGAACAAACAGAGCAGAACAATCTCATCAATAAACCAAAACACAACATCACAACAAAACAACAAAGCCACCACCTCCAAACAGAGGGTGACATCGGCTTAAAAGAAACAACCCTAAACGGGTTTCATTCAAAACTCTCGTCATCGTAATCTGGACCAAATCACGAACCAACCCATATACACAACCAAACTCGACCTCGTCGCCGGAAACCACCACGGAAGGACAAGCTGGCGGAAAGGAGCTGCAACAATGGCTTAGATCGAGAAAATGGTGACGGTGAGATTAAGGGTGGTGCAGCTGAGATGTGCGCACCACCAACATAAGGATATACATGGTGACAGCAAAGTTTGGATTGGGGGAAGGAGGCGGTGGAAGTGCTTTACGGTGACAAGATTAGAGAGAGGGGAGAGAGAAGGCTAGTTTAGAGAGAGAAAGTTTTTGTTTGTGCTGAATTATGGTTTGGTTTACCTTGTGCTTAGTTTATAACAATGTTTTTAAAATTGGACCGGATATCAAACCGATGAGACCTCCAGTTTATGATTTAACTGATTGAACCGGATAATTAATAAATAAATATAGTGTTAAAGTATACAAAAAAAGTTTAGGCACAATGTACCTAATTAAAAAATTGGCGAGGTAAAAATTATCTTATTTTATACTAGTATTTTGCCATTACCTTTGGACCCAAGCCAACTTATAAGATATTAAAACCCTAATGTGAAGCTTCTTCTCCTTACATTACATAACTTCAAAAAATATATTGAAGAAGAGATTATAGTTTCAAAAAACAATGTTCTTTCTTTTTGTTATCCTAAATTTCATTCTCTTGCTGGCCACATGGATTGATAGAAAACAGAGGTCTATGACAAAAGAAAAAAAAAATGGGAAGAACGGAAAAAAAATTGAATTTTTCATTTATTTTTTGAACCGAACGGTTCACTACAACTGGATCAAGTTCAGAGGTCTTATCGGTTTTAAACAGTTCCTTTCATTTGTATCGGTTTTTTTACCAGTTCTGATGACTACCGGTTCTCTAAACCTGTCCAGACCAGTATTAGCTCCGGTTCACGGTTGAACTGGTTTGACCGTTCAACAAACCAAACAATTCAACCAACTTACTAGCAAGCTAGGAATGATAAATATCCATTCACTAGCTTGAGTAGGAGTGTTGTAAATATTGTAATTTTAATAACAATTTATATTTGCCACATTAGTCTATTAGTTTGACCCATTATATTTCGAAAGAGAAATGATATTTGAACAACCATTTTGTAACAACTTTCTCTCTCATACTCACATTGTGATTTTACTTTCTCTCTTTATTGCTTTGGTTTTTGTGTCAATACTCATATTTCTTTGTATATTTAGGTTGTCCAACAAGTTGTTAACAAAAATGGTTGTTCAAATAACACTCCTCATTTCGAAATAGTGTTTTTTTTTTTTGTGAAAGAAATAAGTGTGTATATACATATTATGATTACCACTTGTACATTATTTAGATCATTGAAATATATTGAAAAAAATTTCAACAAAGAATTAGTCTCTGCAGATGTATACATTTTACGAATGATAATCAGTTCACACGAAAAATATATGCTAGATCTTGAACATAAAGATAAGATTTGAGTTATTTGAACAACCATTTACATAACAACTTATGCGACAACCACAAATTTAGAACAAATTAAAGCATAGGAGTTTGTGTGTCTTTTTGGTATCCAGCATGAGGGTAAAAGTGAGAAATAAAACACACCGCGATCAAACACCCCTTAACATTTGGAGTGAAAATCAAACACTACTCAGATAATGAGATCTAACATTTGGCTAAAATAACGTCCCTGTACAGTCAAAACAATAAATGTGGTGAAAACGCAGAAAAAAATAGTAAGAGGAAGGAAAAACACTAAAATACTGAAACTATATTGTTGTTACAAAAATGGAGGTGTTAACAAAATTGATAATCTACTTAAAAATGGAAGGACAAAAACGAAATAGATCTAAAAACTGAAGAAAAAAATTAATCAAAATCACTCCTAGTTTTATTAAGCTCATCTTGCATGTATGAGAGAAGTGGAGAGATGTTCAGAGGTGAGAAAGTGAGTACTATGATTTGGAAGGAAAAGGTGGAGATGAGAGGGATATTGATGGTTCCAATCTCTTAAGTTTTCCACAAATTTTTTGAAGTTATTAAAAAGAAAGGAAATAAAATATCTAGAACCAAGCAAATTAGGTGTATTTTTTTTAGGATCAACTTCAATTTTCAACGGATAGAAATTGGGAGAGAATAATGTGGGAAGCTTAGCAAATATAGGGTCACAAAAATGGATTTGGGCCAAAGATATACATAAATTGAAATAAAAATAATAGAAAATAATTTGCTAGACCAAGGAAGATTGGCATAGTCAAGCACAAGCTGAAGCACTCACTATATCAAGTATATTGTATAGCAGTAGTATCAAGCCGAAACACTCTTCTTCACTATTCCAATCAAGTTTCTAAGTTTATTGAACCTGTCAATCTTTACAACTTTAGTAAACATATCAGCTAGCTGCAATTTTGTTGAACAATGTATGACTTTCAGTGCTTCCTTATTTACTTGTTCTCTAAGAAAGTGAAATTTTGCTTTAATGTGCTTGCTCCTCCCATGCAAAACTGGATTTTTGCTAAGTTTATAGCTGACTTGTTGTCTATAAACAAAGCTATAGATCTGTTAACTTCAATTTTCATCTCCTTCAATATAGATTCAAGCCAAACTGCTAAACACCCTACAATGTACTCAGATTCACATGTTGACAAAGCCACTACTAGTTGGTTCTTAGCACACCATGATATTGGAGCATTTAGAAACTTGAATAAGTAACCTGAAGTACTCTTTCTATCTTGCCTATCTCCACACCAATCTTCATCTGAGTATGCTATCAATTCCATAGAAGCTTCATTCAGACATTTAGGAAACAATATGCCATACTCCATTGTTCCCTTAATGAACCTCGTTACCCTTTTATCTGCTATTAAGTGAGAAGATATTAGTTTACTCATAAATCTACTGACTATGCCAACTGAATAAGCAATATTTGGTCTGCTATTGCACAAATATCTCAGTGAACCTACAATTTGCTTAAACAATGTAGGATCAACTAATTCTTCATCTTCATTGTTCACCAGTTTCATATTGACTTCAACTGGTGATGATGCAGGATCATAACTTAACATATTGAACCTCTTAAGCATATCAGATACATACTTCATCTGATGCATAACTAGACCTTCAGAAGTTTTAGTAAATTCTATGCCAATAAAGTAAGTCATCTTGCATAAGTCAGTCATTTCAAACTCTTTCATCATTTGACCTTTAAACGCTTCTATCTCATTCAAGTTGCTACTAGTTGCTATTAAATCATCAACATACAAGCAGATGAGTACCTGATTACCTGCTTTCCTTTCTTCACATACACACCATATTCAGACTTGCATTTTACAAATTCTTGTTGCACAAGAAAACTGTCAATTCTTTTATTCCATGCTCTTGGAGCTTGCTTCAAGCCATAAAGAGTCTTGTGTAATCTGAACACCATATATTCCTTATCTTTGATTTTGAAACCTGGAGGTTGTGTAACATACACATTTTTATCTAATGGACCACTTTAAGAAAGCTGGCTTTACATCTAAATGGTATATTGGCCATTTTCTTCCACAAGCAATAGAAACTATTAGTCTCATTGTCTCTAGTCTTGAAACACGTGCATATACTTCAAAGTAATCAAGTCTAGCTTTCTGCATAAAGCATCTTGCTACTAACCTTGCCTTATGCTTTGTAATTTCACCATTTAGCTTCAGTTTTAATTTGAATACCCATTTCACATCAGTAGCTTTCTTGTTTGCTGGTAACTTGGTGAGCTCCCAAGTGTTATTTATGTTGATTGCATTAAGTTCCTCTATCACAGCTTCTCCCAATAATGTGTTTGGCATATTCTTCAATTTCAACATACTTATGGTCATATCTAGCAAGCTTCTATTTCTTCTTTCAGCTAAGTCATTGTGTTGTGGAGTATATGGAGCAGTTACTTCATGTAATATGCCATTTTCTTCACAAAATTTCTGAAACACCTTTGAAGTATACTCACCATATCCATCAGTCCTCAAAATCTTAATAGATTTTCCACTTTGTTTTTCTACTAAGACTTAAATTTCTGAAATATATCAAAAGCATCACTCTTTGTTTTGATTAAGTATAACTAGGTTTTTCTGTTAAACTCATCTACAAAACTGATGAAGTATTTGTTTCCCCTTAATGAAGGAAGCTCCAAAGGGCCACACACATCTGAGTATACTACATTCAAGACATATTTTGGTCTATGTGAAATACTAGAATTGAATGCAGTTCTAGGTTGTCTTCCTATCAAGCAAGTATCACAGATTTTATTAGGTATTTCCAATTTAGGTACTCCCATAATCATTTCTTTATCAACTAATTGATTAAGACTCCTAAAATTGAGATGACCAAATCTATAGTGCCATAACCAGCTATCTTCCTCTTTCACAGTAGTAGATTAGCAATTCAATTCAACAGCTTTCATATCAGTTTGAAAGGTTTTATTCTTTGCAAGGGGAGTTTTCAACATTAACCTTTGATTCTTATCAAACAGCTTCAGGGGTTTATCTTTGATAGTGACTGAATAACCCTTCTGAACTAACTGACCAACACTCAACAAGTTGCATTGCATGCCAGAAACATAGAGTACATCTTCCATTATTGTTATCTTTCCATTATTTCCTTCAATAACAATCTTCCCCATTCCTTATGCAACTAGTGTTTTATGATCAACAAGCCTCACCTTTTTGTTCTTTCTAGGATCAACTTCCCTTAACCAAACCTTATTTCTAGTCATATGATTATAACAACTAGTATCTAAGAACCATCTTTCTGAATTGCAGCTCTCATTACTGGTTGTTATCACCATCAATTAAACTTGTGTCAGAATCTGAATCTTCTTGAGCAATCTTAGCCTGCTCTTAATCATTCTTTGCTTGCTTTCTTTACCTAACCAACATTCAGAAGAAAAATGACAAAATTTGTCACAATTAAAGCACTGAATCTTCTTCTTATCAAAACATTTCTTCTTGTTTTGATAAGAGTTTGCTCCCTTTAAAGATTCGCCTTTTTCTGAGCATTTGTTCTTGCCTTTAGACCAGATTCCTCCCTTAGTGTTATTCTTCCCCTTCTTGAAGTTATTTCTATCAGAATAATCTTTCTTAATAGTTTGAACTTGCAAGGCTTGTTGAATTCATCTTTCACTGCTTCTCTCATAAACCACCAGTTTATAAGCCTCCAAGGAACTTTGCAATTCGTCAATCTTCAAAGTTTTCACATCCTTTGATTCCTAAATTGTAACCACTATAAAATCAAATCTTGGAGATAATGTTCTCATGATTTTTCTCAACAATTTATTGATTTGTAACTACTTCACCACAAGCTTTCATCTGATTTACAACATTGATTAGTTTGGAGATGTAATCAACAATCTTCTGCTCATCCTCCATTTGCATCAATTCAAACTTCCTTCTCAGTGACTGAAGCTTTATCTGCTCCACCTTATCATCACCTTCATGATATTTTTCCAGAATATTCCAAGCTTCCTTTGATCTTGTGGATTTAGAAATTCTTTCAAAGTTTCCTTCATCAAGACTATGTTGAATGAGGAACAATGCCTTGCAATCCTTCTTCTTTAACTTCTTGTGCGCATTCCTCTGCACTTCAGCTATATTAGCACCTATATCATTGTAACCGTTTTGCACAATCTCCAATAAATCTTGTGCCCCAAACAGATTCTTCATCACAACACTCTATCTTTCCCAATTTCTTCCTTCAAGACTTGGAAGATGAGTATTGAAACTGCTTCTACCATTCATGGTTTCTCCTGCAACGTTTCTGCACCTCGATAATTGTTTGATTGAAGTTTTCTTGCTCCCTTAGATCATAATTAGAGGCTCTGATACCAATTTTTTAGCGCAACAATCATTTTCTTGCAATGCAAGTTAGGGTTCTTAAGAAATTAGGGTTTCTAATTTTGAGGAATTAGAGATAAATAAGAAGAGAGAAAAAGAAGGTTTATTGTTTGTAATGTTGTAAATTCATTAGTTGTGAAATACGCTTACAAACTTCGCTAAAAACTAGCTAAGTGTAACAAACTTCTAACCAACTTTATTATCTTGTGTTTAATCAAACAAGCCTTGATTAAAACACTAATCATATCTAAATTGAACTTGAATTAAATCTAACAAAACCAAACACATGCTTAGTCAAGACAATTAGAAGTTGAAGTCGTTAAAGAATAAAATTTTGCACAAGTAATCTACTAAAAAATTGGAACAACATCATTAACATATATTAATCTAGGAAAAAATGTGAAAAATATATGAAACAAATATATAGAATAGAATAGGACAAACTTCTTAGGATGTCATATAATGTGATCATACATTAGCAAATAGTTGATAATTTTTAGCATCAAGGATTATTTGTCTAACTGCTGCAATTGCTGCAATAGCTCCCAATGTAGAGAAAACCACAGCAATAGTAACATTCAACCAGAAA
>Ga0228711_1011530_pt1 | contig 11187 bp, 6 predicted proteins | sample MedpolnodulmetaG_2_FD_177996 | JGI IMG/M metagenome (GOLD analysis project Ga0228711, IMG submission 177996) | Root nodule microbial communities from Medicago polymorpha collected in Santa Monica, California, United States - brown nodules | ecosystem: Host-associated > Plants > Roots > Nodule...
TAATAAAAATGTTGTATTTTCCGGTACATCATTATGGATTGGATTAGTATTTCTAGTAGGTATTCTTAATTCTCTCATCTCTTGAAACTTTTGATTCTAGATTAAAAAACGAAATGACCCCCCCCCGAATTCTTTCGGGTTGTGAGGCACATTAAAATGAAAATCGAATATATAAGACCCCACAAATAAAGAAAACTAAAACATTATTAGATTACAAGAGGAAAACAACTTGTTGCACCTTAGACAAAAACGGATTCAAGATTTGATGTGTATCTGTAGCAACAAGCTGGCTTTGCCTGACATCCTCATCTCCCGTAACTTTATCATCTAATGTATCAGATAATATCATCCTCTCAGAGTGGTAAGGTACACAGCCAACAACCCCCAAATCAGGACTTCTCACAAGAGATATTGCGAGCAAATCCTGCATTAAAAAAATCCAATCAGGTCCAATGGATGAGACAAGTTTAACAAGGGTTCAAGGCACATTATGTAAAAAATTAAACCTTTAGTAACCTAAGAAGATAGAAATCCTCGAACTAGAATAGCGAGCTACAGGTTTTGGGGAATTCAGGGTGGAAGCAATGACATTTTTAGTGCTCTGCTCACTGTTAAACTCAATCAACATTGGCCAAAAAAGTGTAGGATGACTGGACATAGAACTGAAAATAATAACTATAAAGAAACTTGAGCAAGCATAGACTCATGTACATCGCTAATTCAAAGTATGCTTACTTTTAAATGACAAGTATACTGCATAAGCCAAAATCTTTAATTGGACATACTCAAGCTTCATTTTAAATGCTATTATTAGGATAGATCTTCACTATATGAATATAAAAACATATCATATTCAACGCATGAATCACAGCTTTGGGCTAGAGAGAGGCAGAACTATTATATAATTATCATGTTATAAGCAATTGTGTACCAAACTAGTAAACATGTTATGCAATCTCTATGCAAACACATCAAATAAGCATATACATCTTAAACAGGCCTTAACATGCCAGACTGCAGCTGTAACGGTTGGCTTTTATCCTAACTAACTTTTTATCTCATATCCTAATAAGCTCATCCTTGTCCCATATCCTAACACATTCTCTCGTCGCATCCTGAGTTATGTAAAGAACAATAGTTAAACCTGGCCATGTGCATCTTGAAACCAGTCTTTATATAATGCCTTCACTATTTCATGAAGTCTCTCAGCTGGTCCACTATCCAATAGTAGCTGCACCTCTGCATCATCAGCATGACCACTCTTCAAAGTGTTAACCGCAACATCAAGCTGGTTGATTTTTTCTGTCAAACCATTGCAGCATATTTCAGGCCAGTTTTCATTTTCAGTCCAGGCCAATTCATTCTGAAGGGACGCGAGATTCATTTCCAATTGCTCGATCTCATTATCTGCATTGGTGATCATACATCTCAAAACCTGAACACAGCACTTCTCATCCTTGGCATCTTCCTCCATATCATCTGCAAAATTCAACAAAAAGCTCCAGTAAATACAAAGTACCAACACGGAAAACACTCAAAAAAGACCAAACAAAATACATGGTGAGTAAATACAAGAAAAATTACCATAGCCACAGCCAAAGCAACCAAACCAGTCAAGAGTCTCGGAGTAATTATAGTCATCATCAAAAGCTAACATCAGCAAATTACATGCCAAAAATAGCAACAAAAAACAAAATTAAAAGAATTTCAAGCAACCCAATAAACCATTCTGCATAGAACACTATAATGATCCATCAAATCAATAACCAAAGACAATAAATTAACAAAACCTTGATCAAAAGGTGAACTCCATAGATCCCAAGCCATGTTATCCAAGTAACTATTTCCTGAAAAAACACAAATCAGTAACAACATAACAAAACAACACATCCTGAATTGCTAACAGTATTATTAACCCGTCAAAAGAACCACCACCAAGTACAAGAACAAATAAATAACATAATCAATGCTTGGAATTCCAACAACCACAAATGCATTGAATGAATATCCAACAAGTACAAGTGAATTAAACAAGCAATTAGTGCTAACCAACAACACTAGCAGCAATAATTAATGAAGCATTAAACAATGATAGTAACATTCAAAACCAAAACCAAAAATGAACAAAAGTAACAATAAATGCGCAATGTTGAAACTTTTGAAACCCTGGTTCATACACTGAAAAAGACAAAATGAAAAAACGAAAATGGAGGGAAAAGGAGTGCGTGAAATGCGAGCGAGAGAGTACCTAGGGTTTCGTGTGGTTACGGAATTCAGAGCAAAAGCGAAGCTTAGAGTAGAAGGAGTGAAAATGTTGCTATTCGTAGTGAAAGCGACGAAAGAGTGAGGGTTGTTTGGTCATTTACATAAAAGGTTGTGGTGTGGGACCAAGATCTTGACTTGGAGCCCACTTTGACTTGATTAATTGTGGACCCTTGATTTTTTTCTCAGGTGGTATTTTTGTAAAATAAAATTAAAAAAAATTAATGGGCGACTGTGAAACCCTAATCAGTTGATTGGTGGATGAGATCGACATAATCACAAAATTAATTAATGGATGACAGTGAAACCTAATCGGTTGATTGGGGGATGAGATCGACAAAATCACGGCGTTTCATTGACAATTGATCCATCAATGGATGAGATTGACAGAATCACGACTTGTCATTGACAATCAATCCATTACTGTTTGACATTAACAGAGTCATGGTGTGTCATTGTCATAATCATAGTGAAAGTGAAATGCTAATCGATCCATTAATGAGTGAGATCGACAAAATCACATTGTTTTATCAAAATAATGGTATCACATAAAATAAAAACATATCAAAATAAATAGATGGACAAAAATGAAGGTTCGTATACATGATAATATGAGCAACAACGATGAATTTGAGAAAATTACCTCTGAGTACCTAACTTCTTAGTTGAACTAAGGCTCCAATGTAAAGCCACTAATTTTCTAGGGTTCGATGTAGAACTACTGAATACTCGATATAGGTACCAAACAGTATTTATAGGGTGCCAAATGGTACTTCTAAGGCCGTAATAAAGCCATAATTTTATTTTATTTTTACCAAAAAGGCATAATTTTATTAATAATACTATAATTGCTCGTGAATATATATATATATATATATATATATATATATATATATATATATATATATATATATTTCTTGAATAAGCTAAACTAACTCACCCAAATTAGTATCGGGAGAATCGAATTTAAGATCTTGAGGAGGAGCACACTTCCCAATTCAACTCCATCAGGTGTGCATATAATTTTGCAAAACTCCTTTTTCATCTTTAAATATTTATCTGCTCTCTAACAAACATCAATATATGTGACCAATCTCAATGAAATTCCGCTTTTTTAAATGATGATTTTACGAGTTTTCATGTTTTTTCTTCAAATTTTTTTTGTTGCTTTCCTTTCTGTTGAGAAACTGTTATTCGATTCTCTTCAATTTCATGTTTTTTCTTTGATTTTAGAGGTATAACGTAAACTTAATTTATGTACACTACCATAAACTCGGTTTACATAGGCTCGTATTTTTCTTCGATTTTAGAGTTTATGTGAATTGAGTTATACACGGCATAGTGTATGTAAACTCAATTTACGGTAGTGTATGAGTTTACGTACAAGTACGTAAACTCAATTTAAATACACCACCTTAGACTCTGATTGTCGGATAACACAATAGATCATATATATTATTTTAAGATTATTTTAATCATTTTGGAGTGTAGACTTTTTTTTAGGTATGACTAAAAAATATTTGAGTTTATCTAGTAGCATGAATTTTCTCCCGTATCAATATCAAATCCTTTTCAACATTTTCCTTTAATGTCTCCCATTTTGGATATTATTAAGTATTTTTTTGAAGAAAAAAAACCAGTGATTAGATACCAGCTATTAGTGACAATAACCATGTATTGTTTTTTACTTTAAGTATTTAAAAGTATATGAATTAATTAACTTCCAAAAAATATTTCTAAAAAAATAATTTTGGAAAAAAATTAAAAACTAATTCAGATTTATTAGTATTTAAATTAATTAATTTCTCAAAGATAAAAAAAGAGGTATTTAAATAGAAAAGTTACATTCTCAATAAACAGTCAAAAACTAATTCAAATTTCCATAAAAGCTAATTATTATTAAATTGGTCAAAAAGCATATAATAATTATATCTTTGAAAAAAAATTGTTCAAGTAGCATTTAAATAAATCAATTTATAGAAAAAATTATTTAAACGACTAATTAAATAAAAAAAACTTATTTTGCTTAAAAAGGTTAAATAATTAACATATTAAAAAATTAGCTTTGTAAAAATAAACATTATAAAAAAAGCTTCAATTTTTTATTGAATTTTTTTAATTAAAATTGAAATGATCATAATTAAAATATGAAATCTAATTTAAAAGTATAAGGGAAATCGCCTACTGGGTGTTATTGCGATGTTTGTTAGATTCATATTGTCATATTCGCCTTAATCTAATGTAGATTCAAGCGGTGATTTTAGTGTCATCAATGTTACAAATTAGGAGACATAATATTATGGAAACTTGAATATTGTCATATTTTTTGCATTATTTACTTAATTGTTTTTTTTATATTAACGCGGATGTTGTGAGTTTTTCCGCATATTCTTCCTTTTTATTATTAGTGATTTCGTATTGTATCGATATTCTCTATCAATTTGAATTAATATCATTTATTTTTGGTCAATTTTTTTACTGTTTCAAAAAATTAATTTAAAACTTTATTTTATATTAAAATTGATGAATATTCTCTATCAATTTGAATTAATATCATTTATTTTTCATTTTTACTCGTTCAATTTGGAATAGTTCAGTTACTAAAATTCGATTTCGTTTGGTTTTTTTATATTTTTTTCAGCGGTACCAATAGTAACTGTTTGGTTCAGTTCAGAACAAATCAGTTTGGTTTGAAATAGTTCGGTTTAGTTCGAAATGCAAACAATTCATCTTGGTTAAGTTATTTTAAATTTAGCAAACAATTCAGTTTGGTTCGGTTAAGTTTTCATTTCGAACTGAACCATGCCAACCCGTACCGATATTTACATCGTAAACTGGTGTGAGCCGTTCAGCTGTTGCTAAAACAAAAGTGTATGGATCATCAATTATACAAACTCCTATGCCAACTTTGATAGTATGTTGAAAGAAAGACGCATCAATATTACACTGAAATCTTCCAGCAGTTGGTTTAGTCTATTTCAAAACACCTCCATGTCGTGGTTGTACACAAGGTGTGTTGTGAGCACTTTGCCAATCATATAACATAGATTTTGCTCAATTAACACATAAGTTTGAGGATTAACTACCTCATTCCACACTTTGTTTAATTTGAAGAGGATATTTGTAGAGTTAAAATTTGAAGAGGATATTTGCAAGGTTAGTGGGAATGTTAATTTTGAAAAGAAAAAAATTCAGCTTTTTTTTTTTATAATAAAAATACATATTAAATTACTCTCTTTGACGTGACATGACTTTTTTGACCATGTGGCAGTGCCATGTGGGCAGTTAACAATCACGTCAACATGTTGGATTGAGGAAATTAACTGAGGGGGCTATTTGAGAGACTTTTGACAATTTCGGTTATCTTCTTGAAGTTTTGCAAAATTCAGGGATATGTTTTATGAAAGTTACATCTTCGAGGAGTAATCGACTGTTTACTCAATTTTCATTTGGAAGGTTTTAATGAGACATAGAATGTTGTACATATTGTGTATTGCCTTAGACACTGGTCTAGTCCCATAGAATGTTGTACACATTGTGTGTTGCCTTGGACACCGGTCTAGTCCCATTACTTGTATGTACATTTTCTTAATAAGTTTTTTAGAGTACTGACACATGACACAATTGATAGGTGAAAGTTATAGGATGCAACATAGTTGGGACTTCGGATATCATAGTTATCATTTTTTGGAGACTTCATCGTTATCACTTGATGCTTTCCTATATTGCTTTATAATTTATTTTAAGATACTTGCACAATTAACATAACGCACATGCAGCCAATTCTTTCAAATTAAAAGTGAATATTTTTAGAGAGGAAATTTTTTTTTGAAGGAATTTTTTGAGAGGAAATAAAAAGCGTATTTATATCTTTTTTTACATCCAGCTCTTCTAAAATCACCAACTCATTTTAAACGTACATGCATAACAAATTAATGATGCATGAAAATATCAAGAACTCGACACTATTATTAAAAGCGGTCCTGAAAAATCAGCCTCTATTTTCGACCTTTTTATATTCATAAAAATTTGCTGTAATAATACTACAAGTTTAACTACCTCAGCATAATTCTAGCAATTCAATTATTGGATACCAAAATTGGTAAAAAAGGAACACCCGATCCACACTCCTAACCCTGGGGACATGTGTTAATATTGGCTATAATGCAACTCTACATAATTATGCAGAATGTGTCTCTGAAAATTGATTCAATGATTCGTTTTTGGACATGAACACTTCACCCTTTTTCAACCAGTTCACATATTGCATTTGTTCTCTTGTGTGCAAGTAGTGGAGAAGGAAATTGGTTAAGCTTCCTCCTATTCCCTTGTCTATAAGGTATTCCTTGAATGCTTTTTGCAAGTTATTATCCAATTCACTGCACATGATATAGAGAAGACAATGAGTAAGATTATAAATGTAAAATGGCTCAAACAGTTTATGAATGATTTGACTAAAACTCAAAATGATGGTATTGTTTTTTTTTTTTTGAAGAAGTTAAACTAACCCCCTCAAATTGGCACCAGAGAGAATCGAACCTGAAACCTTGAGGAGGAGCACACTCCCAGGTTCCAAGGCAATACCACTAGGCCAACCCAAGTGGGTTAAAATGATGGTATTGTTAAAACCAGCTTATGCGGATAAGCCATAAAGGTAACAAGAAAAGACACATTTTCTGATCTAGCACGTTCAACATACTAAATAATATGAAAAATAAGTGCTTAAATTCTTACAGGCTTAGTTTTATACAATCAATTCAGAAAATTGATGACCAGTAACAGTCAAAAAGACTCTAAAATGCAGAAATGTTAGTCTTATTTAAATCCAAGTTGAGAAAGAAACAGTAACAGTTGAATTCGTTGCTTAGTTGCTTCAAATTTACCGGCATGAACTAGAGTCAAGGTGAGTAATCCTCTGAAAATGCATTTCTAATAGCTAAACCAATAGGAATATTGCTTGCAGCATGCCATCTAAAAGGCATATAAATTGGCATGTGAATATTCAAGGTGGATAAAGGTTGATGCCTAGATGGATAATCAGTCAGAGTGGTTTAGGTTATGAAGCAAAGTCATATAAAAGAAGTTAGGCAGAGGGCCTAGGAGATCAAGCCATGAAGGTAATTAAGATGATTATATGAAAGTTCAAAGTAACACCTGCAGCATAAATGAACTAAAAAAATGTTACATTTTGATACAATGAGCAGATATAGGGTGAATGGGTGAGGTTACAATAATCAAATGGACATGGAGGAAAAAAATATAGGGTTATACAGCTGTCATCTATAACACATGGTGAAATTCTAGATTTAGTTTTTTAAGGAGTAAAATGAATAATTGAAATATAAAAATTATATTAATATATACTGGTTGTTATTTCAAAAGACAGAGTACTAACCTTTTTTATACTAATATGTATTCCTAATCCGAAGTAAATAACGAAAAAAAACATGATATTTAAGAAAATATGGAAAACATTCCTAAGAGATAGTTTAAGTTAATATAAATTGTGCTATAACAGTGTAACATAGCAGAGCGACCCCTGGCTGCTACAGAACATGCAGTAGTGGAGCTGTTTAGTGTAGCGGCCAAAAGAGTGGATGTCGCGGCCACTATGCCTCAGAGTGATTTCAAAAGTAAAAAAAAAAAGGCCCTTAAAATTTACAGATTACAAATTGTGTGGGTATTTTAGGAAGTTTGCAACTAAAACACCAAAATAGCCTTTTGAGCTTCTTCTTTCTCATTCTGTCTCACTCCTGCTGTTATTTTTCACCGTCTGACTGGTCAGAGGCACAACTAACCGTTGAGATTTTATTTATTTATAGTTGTACATTATATAAACTGTCTAAAAATTCAAAATAGAGGCAATCCTGCTATCTTCTATCTCGTGGTAGCGTTTTTGGGGTCTGCCACTGAGCTCTGTCATCCAGGATTTATAACACTACTCTAAATCACTCAAAGACACAATCAATATATTTTTCACATATTCCAACAGCACCAAGTCTTTATTTGCTAACGAAAGAATATCAGCCAGCATCAAATGTATCAGAAACATTGTAAACACAATGCAGATCAACTTACTCCTAAACTGGAAAACCATATGTTCGAGCATGTATTTTAAGGCTTTCAACAAGCCACTGTCTTTACAAATGTAAATGAAGTATGGGCAACACTTGCAGATTATAATTATTAAGCCCCCAATTGTGCAGAATAAAAAACGTAAAATATCATAAATTCCCCTTAAGATAGTGGATATCATGAATAGCCACATGATTACTTTCTCACTGAATTACTCAGACCAGAGAGCCTGCCTGAGGGATATAAAAGGAATAACAACACATACAATGTTGTCAAAGCTAACTTTTTGTAAACATACATGGCATCAGTAAGCAGATAGGATTTTTTTTTTCATATCTCATAGTCACCTCTCTCTCCAAAAAACAAGAGGTTATTGAGTAAACTATCATTTTTGTCTCCAACCTTACCACCCAGTTTCACAATAGTCCCACACTAAAGAACCATGAAAAACATCAACATGTCCTATCTAGCATGTTAATTACGTTAGTCCCCACTGTTTAGATCTCTCTGTTAGTGGTAATGAGCATGCATACTTAGCATGTTAAATGCTTTGTGGTTTCTAACTAGGACATGTTCATTAAAGTTCCTCCTGAAACTAGTTAACCATGTCCTGAAATCCTTAAAATACTAATTCCAAAACTTTGATACTAATACCCTTCATGTATTATTCCCAAATTTCCCCCACCTTTTAGATCAATCAAATAGGATACCCCCCAATAATTTACATTTTACGCATGTTTTGTGATGCATCCTAGCATATTTTTAAGTGCATTCTTTTGCTTCTTATATTGATATTGACTAGACAACAATGAGGAATAGATGGAGTGGAAGACCACATTTGAAGAAAGGATTGCAATTTTCTAACAAAGATAATCAAATTGAAAAGAGAGATGCATGTCATAGACACTAAAAGTTCTTTCCTCAAGGAGGGCATTGATGAAGAATGATGCTGTAGTTTTGCCTCTGACTTGAAAATCATTTATGTTAGGTATAAATTGGGGTCTATTCGAAAGTCATAGTACCAGAAAAATGTTACTTAAACCCTCACCACCAATCATGTAAAATCAAGGCTGAGGACCTAGAGGTAGAGCAGGAAGATAAAAAGGTGATTCTTTTGACTATGTCTATGTGAGCATAGAATGGTGAGAAATTGAGAAATGGCGGATTTTTCAAGGTTGATTTCTTGCTGTTACTGAATATTTAAGATAAAGGATCATCTAATCTTCTTTACTGTATGAAACTAGTGATTGCTATTGATGGCTGTCTTTGCTCACTTTAAATGTATATTTGTTAGGCGATTTCTTTAGCAGGGTATCTTACCCGATACTCGTTCACTTCTTTCTATCCTCTAATATATTTTTATTAGTAGACAGTCATTTTAATTCCTGAAGTATCAATCTTTCTCGTCTCTCCTATTTGGCCCCTTGTGTTTGTGAGTTGGTTTTTCGGAAGACTAAGTCTATATATTTTGATACCCGTGTATCACGGCGACCATTACATTTTTTTAAAATATAAAATATATATCAAACTATAGACTTAGCCTCCAAAAACCAACTTGGAAACACACCCTAAAAGTATGTGAAACTTTAACGTTCCCTATAGAATTTCCGAATCCAAGTGCAGTCAATTTATTCCCTATCTCCTCTACACGTTTATTACATAATCCCTAAAGCTTAAACAATACAGCTATTTACTCCCTTAACGTTCAAATCACATTAATAGAGACTAATGTGAAAGGGGACGATTACAAGCTCTGTAGCACCAACACTTCTAATCGAAGGTCTATTTAGTGTATGACAAATGTGATTCCATTGAATTATATCATTTTCTCAAATTATTATCAGTGCCTGTGTCCGTATATGTGCTCCATAGATTAAAAGGTTCAAAAGCAAAAACTATGAAAAGTTGATAAAGCACATTAATAAGACTCTCTCCAGAAGTTTACCTGAACAAGGGACCTCTGTAAATGGAAGAGCTAAGACATGTAGGCGATCCAAGATAACAAGCATTGTTGATATCAAATTCAGAGCTTTCGTCATTCTTCTGATAAACTTTACAGTCAAATTGCAAGATGGAGGACAAGGTTGGCTTTTTAATACACACTTTCATGAAAACATCCCTTACAAAAATAAGATCTTTTTCATAATTTGGAGGACCCAATATAGCTGAAAGCGCAATTTCCTCACCCGAATTGCATTTTCTTCTCAAAATCACATCTTTTGAATTTGTTGAATCTGAATCCACCACAAATTCACCTAAAGAACCAGTTTGAGCTTTCTGCATCCGTGAAAATTAGGAATGAAAATGTGAATAAATGGAATATGATTATTGAGTTAAGTGAATGAATGGATGGGGGTTTAGAGATGGAAATAACCTGAAAGTGATTAGAAGAAAGTTCAAAATTGATTTCGGATTTGAGGAGCTTCAGGAGTTCCAAATCTTGAAGTGCTTTCAAACCCTTTCTCACTGCTCTCGACCTCGCCATGCTCCAGAGTCGAGAGCGTAGTCAATTACTTTAAGTGAGTTGGTGTTTTACAAGAACAAAGAGAAAAAAGAAAGACTATAATCAATGGAATAAAATTTCCCCCTAAAAACATATATCTATTTTTCATTTTTTTTAAGGAAATGCTGACATGGACATTTAGGATTACACTAAGACCATGTACAATGGTAAAATATATTCAACAACCCTCAACACCCACTTTTTCAATTCCCAACACTCTACATCATTTTCTCTCTCTTAATTCAACACTCATTCAACTTTTACCATCTCCAATAGTTTTTTTCATTCAACACCCTACCCCACCACCTTTTATTTCTTATTCTTATTTAATTTTATATTTTTGTTTT
>Ga0228711_1011533_pt1 | contig 11183 bp, 7 predicted proteins | sample MedpolnodulmetaG_2_FD_177996 | JGI IMG/M metagenome (GOLD analysis project Ga0228711, IMG submission 177996) | Root nodule microbial communities from Medicago polymorpha collected in Santa Monica, California, United States - brown nodules | ecosystem: Host-associated > Plants > Roots > Nodule...
AGCACTTTGTTTTGTAGTATTGTTTTTATTTCATATCGGTACTTTTTCTATTTCGACAGACGTTGAATTTTCTTTTCGTCAATAAATTATGCCATCAAATTTATATGTCATGTTACCGTAACAGGGTTGATGTTATGGAAATTGTTTAATATTGTACATTAAAAACGTTTGCGGCAATTAATTTTATGAACTGAATCATACTATTTTTTCGATTCAAGTAAAGTTTTTACTTTCTTATTTCCGCTGTATTTGTTCTCTTATATGACCCGGGCGTCAGCACGGGTCAATGGTCTAGTTTGAATAGAAAAGGAAAACAAAGGGAAAAAAAACGTGTTCTTTTTTTCTTTTTTAATGTTGGTATTAGGTGTTATTTTTTATAGAGGGTATTAGGTGTTCTTGATCTCCCTGTATCTGATCATTACGTAAAGGAAAATATTTTTTTTAGGTGAAAAAGGAAATAAAGTGAAACAAGTTGGTTTTGTGCTTTGTCTACTGTATACTCCATGATCCATATACTAATACGAGAATCATTAGTTTTAAATGTTAGGTATGAGCTAGTGTGATTACATATTGGCACTACTATTTAGGTTTAATAGCAGTTTTTCTCCCTAACTTTCACGAAGTTGTAATTTTAGCCTTTAAAAAAAAAACTACAAAACTGTCTCATAAGTTTTGCAACTGTAGCAGTTCTGACCCCTCAGGGCAAAAAAAAAAATTAAAAAAAACTAACGCGTGGCACCTCACTTAGGGTGCCACATCAGCGTAGACCAAGTCAAAATTGGCCTTGGGGGGCCAAAACTGCCACAGGTGCAAAACTTAGAGGGCGATTTTGTAGTTTTTTTTCTTAGGAGGAAAAATCACAACTTTAGAAAAGTTAAAGACTAAAACTGCTATTAAGCCTACTATTTATTATTGTTCATGTATATTTGTAGCTTTTAAACTTTTGTTTTGTTCACATCATACACGAAATAGACATATGACCGGTCCAATATATTTTTAGGCATAAAAGAAATTTAAATAAACACATTTTAAGCGTGTTCAGAGAGAATGACATGAAAATTAGTATGAGGCTTAACAAATTTAGGAACCTAAAACTCTTTAGTGGCAGCCTCTCTGGACTGGCCCTGAATAAACACTCAACAGAACCAATGAATTGTCACTCTTTGGCCTCAACTCGATCTATCTATAGAAGTGGCAAATTTTAAAAAAAAGACTAAGACATATTATTGATGGAAAATTTCCCTAAGGACCTTAGATACAATACATGGGGGTGTTTACTCTAACCAGATCATATTGGGCTCACTAAGAACATAATTAGTCTTCTTTTTTTTTTTAGTCTTTTTTCAAAAAAATATATAGAAGTGGCAAATTTAAAGAGAAAAGAATAATTGTTTTAGGATTTCAAGATTTTAATTTTTTTAATTTTACCACCAGTTCTATATTTTTAATATTATCACAATTGTAAATAATATTCATACTACACATAACGAGAGATGGAAAGATAAGAATGAGAACACATGTATAAAAGGCATGATAAACAAACAAACACCTTGATACCCCAAAATATTCTCATAGATCAAGTGTATCCACACTCATGCACATGTTCTTTTATTGTTTCTTTATAAGTACAATGCTAACATAACAATATACTCTCCTTTTCATATGAAAAAAAAATGGTCCGACTAACATCTAAAATGGAAAGGAAGATCTTCATTTCATTGTTAATGTGATCTAAAATGAGTTCTATTAGACGCTAAATTTATTTTTTTTTGGGTACAAAGACACTTTTAAATAGTTAAGGAACTTGTTTTAGAATATCTACAATGAGTAAAAAAAATACTTGAACACGTTTTCTTAGATAACACTACTAGAATGCTACTCTAATTCTCTTCATTGTATCAATATTTTTAATAGTCCTCCATGAGGTTTCATGTTTATGTTGTTTTGATTTAAGATATAAAAGAGTTATTGGAGTAAGAAAATGTTACAATGAATCACACCTTCTGAGAAAGGAATTAATGAGCGGATTTTTTGACTAAGCTTAATGTCTCATCAAACTTTGAGTTTTTGTCACGAGTCTCCTCCGACGGAACTTTTGAATTTTTTTTAGAGTGATGCAACTGAAACTTTTTATTTGAAAGAGTAGCTATTTTTTCTGTTTCTTTTGTTTTCATTTTTTCTTATTTTAGCATTGTACAACAAAAAAAGACAACAATACCAGAACAATATAGTATGAATTAAACTAAATTTGAATTGAATCTTCATATTTATTACTAGTAAATCATTAGTTTAAATTCATATACCCCTTTAACAAGACTCACTTAAGCACATCATAATAAGACATCGTTTAGTCTGGCTTTTTTATAGTCTAAAAACTATTTTAAAACAAAGTTAAAATTAAGGGCTTTAAGAAAGAAGTTAAAGTTGTTTGGTTACTTTATAATTCTTAGTTTTTGCAGCTATTTTTAAGTTAAAAGTTATTTGGAAAAATATTGTGCAAAATTTTGAAACTAATAGTTGATTTTTTCATTACCAATTATATCGTATAAAAAATTTGGTTAAGAATACTACATTTTTGGTGTCATTCAAAAAAATAAGAATTTATATTATATGATATTATATTTGTTGCATTGTTAGTGTCATTGAAAAAGATATGTATAGTTTTTTTTGTAAATAAGAAAAAGATATGCGTAATTTGTTACACCTTGTGCAGGTTGAATCACGGTGGTTCTTCTTTTGCACACCTTGTGCAGGTTGAATCACCGTGGTGTTATTAATATTTCATTTTGATTTGTTCAAAAAAAAATTGTTACAATATGTCTTGTCTAGAAGATATGTATAGTTTGTTATTAACAAGTAGTTCTAAAGTTACAGTCAACAACTTTTAGTCAAAACTCATTACATTCAATTTCATACATTCTAAAAAAAGTACATAATTAATATTGTGTTTGACCTACCTTTTTTTTAAAATGTAGAAAAGTAGAAAAAAAAAAGTCGAGTCAAACATAACTTAAAAGAACCAAAAGCTCTGAGAATAGACCCCAGAAGAGCTGCATTAGGCGACAAAGATACTAGTTAGGATAACTTAGGTAAAACAAAATAATCACAATTACACCTCAACTCAATTCAACGGTGTATATCTAAACATGTAAGCTCACGTGTCAAGGGCCCCACATACATAGTACAATCCTAGTCAGACATATGTGTGTTGTGATGTGACAGATAAAATACGTATCTGACACGTATGACATATACGGACACGTGGCAATCAATGGTAGCCTCTTCATCTCTATATAATGCAAGTAACCCTTTTTGCTATTTCCGTGACAAATCTTCTATTCAAACTAAGAACTAAATTTGCATTTGCTTTCATTTCATTTTTAAGCCTCTTCTCTTCCTTAACAATAATTTGTGATCACTAATTTTTTTCATCATATTTTGATACCCTTTTCTCTAATATTTAACATCTTTGTTATTTGGATCAACGTTTTTTCTTTCATAGTTCAACTGGGTTGGATTTGAATTTAATTTTCTTGAGAAAATGAAGGAAAGTGTGGGAAACCCTTTGCACCTAAAGTCAGTGAATCATATCTCACTCATATGCAGATCAGTTGAAGAGTCAATAGATTTCTACCAGAATGTTCTTGGTTTCTTCCCAATAAGAAGGCCTGGTTCTTTTGATTTTGATGGGGCATGGTAATTTCACATAATACATCAATATATAAACTTTTTGCATAATATATATTTAGTATAAGAATAGTATTAAATTTTTCATTTTTTTTGGTTGTTAAAACGGCCCTTGCTGGGATCGATGTTTGAACTCTTGACATCTTATCACTATCTTATTACTATGCTCTTTAACTCATGTTTTTTCAATTGAAAACAACTTATAAGTGGAAATTAAAATGAGATTTTTTACCCCTCAAAATTTAATATTTTTTCTTAGAAAATTTAATAAACTTTTGGTTGGTTTTCTTAATTCTTAATGAAAATTGATTTTTGTACGTGGTGACCTAATTTGCAGGTTATTTGGATATGGTATTGGTATTCATTTGCTAGAAGCAGAGAACCCAGAGACTTTACCAAGGAAGAAAGAAATAAATCCAAAGGATAATCACATATCTTTCCAGGTCAGATTTTCACTATACTTAACCTTATTGGTTACGTTTCAAAATTTGGAAAAAATAATGTGAATTAGAAAGAAACAAAATAACAGACGTACTTCAATAAATGAAGGAACTTGATAAAAAATACATTGAACCTAAAGTGACGCATAGAAAAATCCAAATTTAAAACTAAATATAGATCACACTTAATTTAAAACTAAAACACTCACCTAGTCATCATAGACACGTTTTTGTGATGCTTTTTAAGGATATGCAATGGCTTTTAAGGATCTTATCCTCTAAGGTTGCTTCAAATTGCAATAGAATATAGAGCCAAATCATGTAATTTATTGCACTACACGGTGCACTCAATTGTAAAGTCATTGAATTAAGAAAAAAAAATTAGTTCATCCGACTTTCAAACCCTAAACACTTTATTTTTCTACATTTAAAATGTGTGAGCTCCAGTCACTAGACTATTTAACAAAAAAAATATTACTATGCAACTTTCTTAATTTAATGGTACTACATCATGCAATTGTAGTAAAGGATTATAAAGTTTTAGCTTTTTTTTTGTTGTTAACTATTCGATTCTCAGGATAAAGAGCTCTGGTAATTCGGAGTTCGTTCGCGAGGTAAGTATAGTTTAATCAATACATGTTTCATTAGAACCGAACTCGGATTCTTTCAAACAATTCTGTAGTTGAAGTTTATTAACGATTTATTATGTAATTTTGTGTTTGAATTTTGAATTGGTTGATGTGTAGTGTGAGAGTATGGGAGCAGTGGAGAAAAAGCTGAAAGAAATGGAAATCAATTATGTTCGAGCAAGAGTAGAAGAAGGTGGGATTGAAGTAGATCAGCTATTTTTCCATGACCCAGATGGTTTCATGATTGAGATATGCAATTGTGATAGTCTTCCGGTGATTCCGTTAGTTGGTGAGGTAGCAAGATCATGCTCACGTTTGAATCTTCACATAATGCAGAATCAGAATCAGCAGATTGTTAAGTGATTATTGTGATGTGACCAAACATCTTTGTGTGGGAAAAGGTTGAATGTATCATGTATGATGAGTCATGAAATTGTACTTCTTTTCTTTTGTTGTTGCTTTCTAGTTGTCAATTTATGATGTTGTTCCTTATATGTTAAATATTAATAAAGTAATGAGTTATTGGCAAAATGTTCCTACTCGAAACAGAGTGACTTATTTGGACTGCTATTATTGGTGTTAATTTGCTGTGCTGGTCTCGACTTTTAGTTTGTCTAGTGACCCACTTTGACATGAGTGCAAATGTGGATGGTTGTGAATTGTGATGTAGGCATGCAGCTAAGTACAAATAATTCCTTAAAAAAAACATAGATTTTGAGCCTCTAAAATTGGGGTAGAACTTGGTGAAATTGAGTATTAATATCATGTGACATTGACAAACCACAATGTCACAAGTATACAAAAAGATAAAAAATTATGGCTTTTTTCTCTCACTTAGAAGGATTTTTTGTCATTCTGCACACTTATGACATTGTGGTTGGACAATGTCACATAACATTGGTACCTCGATGTCACCCAAGTAGAATTGAGACATCTATTTTTGGATACTTAAATGAGTCTCACGTGTACATATCTCTATTTTTTTTAATAATAGTACCTAATTAGCACTTAATCCCTTCAACCTAGTATTTCATACAAATTTTTTAAATAAGACCTACTAATCAACTATCAATAAATTTATATTATCATATTTCAGTTTTTTAATATTAAAAGAGTGTGTGTCCCGCTTAAGATTAGAATGCTTAAATGAGACCTCGAGTTTTATAAACCTTGAAATTTTTTCTCTCCAACAAAGGTATTTAATAGTTACCAAATCTTAAATGTTTAAGACCCTCCCATTGGAGATGGTCTTGGTACAAGTACATATTTCATATTCAACTATAGGATATGTTCTAGAAATACACCTTCAAATATGGTATTAAGACCACTCTATTATGATACTAAGACCACTCTTATATGCTACTAGGACCACTCTAATTAATAATTCATATGTGTTCATATCAGGTAAATTTATTTAATAATTTACTTTAATTTTTTGTTCCGGTACACGTCATCGCCACATAAGCGATTTGCATGCGTCAACATACGTTTGGCACATGTCAGCGCATGATGAACACACACCTGCGTGTGCCCTTCCTGTAGTCAACTTTCACTACTAATGCTCATTTATGAGCAGCATCAAGTCGTTGATTTTGTAACGATCAACTAATTCTAGCCTTTGGATTTGTATCTTATGTTTGGTTCCTCACCTATAAATTGAGTTCCACTCCTTCATTTGTACTTACATCAAAAGTTCTCTTTAGTTGTCAAAGAACTTTTCTCTCTTCTCCCCCCTTTAGCTTGTGTTGATGATCTATTCTTTTCTTCTCCCTCTTTTTCTATCCCGTCTAATTTAAAGAGTGTTTTTAAGACTATAGTCCATTTAAGAAACAATGTCCCTTCAAAACTAAGAACGGTCTTAAGAGCATAGTCCATTCATTAAATTTCGTCCCTTCAAAAATAAGAGTAGTCTTAAGATCATAGTATCTTTCGATATAAAGTGTCCCTTTAGAAAATAAGAAGTATTTTAAGAATATAGTCACTTTTATGTTTTATGCCCTTGTAGAAGTTAGAGGTTAGAGTGGTGGAAACACCATATCAGAGTGGTCCTAGTACCATATAAAAGTGGTCTTAGTACCGTAATAGAGTGGTATCAATACCATATTCGAGAGGTCTTAGTACCATATTTGAAGGTGTATTTCTAGAACAAATTCTATAGTGCATAGGACTCTGATACATTTGTAGTTGAGCTGCTTTCTACCTGGGACGTCGTGGTTGATAGTCTGTTTGCATAATTTTAGACAGTGCTACAAAACATCTTAAAAAGAGCGACCTAATCCACGACTCAGCCTAGTAATCACTTCGATGACGAAAAAATATTTTTAATTAATTTTTTTTAAAATTGTTGGAACAATAGTTAAAATTAGTTAAAAATATTGTGTCAAAATAGTCCTACATAAGGGTTGAGGTAGTACTAAAGGACAATATTTAAGTGGTTATAAGATTTAAGACATAAGATTTGATCACTCGCAAAAATGTATACAATTTAATTATTTGAAAAATACACATTAGTTATTGATTTTAGCCCATATATACATGTTTGTGATGAATGTTTTATTATTATAAGGAAAATGTTAACCATTGATTCTAGGATGCTAGTTAAGAAAATAAACGTAAGTAAAAATATTTTGTAATTTGTGTAGTCAAACTTTTAAAAGTATGAAGAAACTATTTATTTTTTAATATAAAATCTATTTTTTTTTCATCTTTTAACTAATACCTCAGAGAAATCAGTTAAACGACCAGTGTTAATAATATTTTACCATTTACTTTTTTTTTTAATATGAAATCTTTTTTTTTTTTATCTTAAACTAGTACCTCAGATAAATCATCAGTTAACACGACTAGTGTTATAATAAGGTAGTATAGTCTATATCTTACCATTTATTTTTAGAATAATATTTATATTCTCACGGTTGTTATTCCTAATGAAATCATAACCACTTTCTCTTTGTCATCTCTTCTCTTTCAACATGAATATTCCCCAATGTCAATAACATACAAAGTTGATGTCAAAAATATGTGTGGATATAATAACAATCGTGTCATTTACTCCTACAAAATATGTGTCTCCTTAAAATCATTTAACAATTTGGTTTTAATGCTTACGGTTACAAAAATTATACAATCGTTTTTAGCTTTCATGGCCATTAATTCTTATGCTTTTTCTTTGACAAGTAGTAACGGTAATATGAGAAGTTCTTTGAGAATGTGGCCACTTGCACAATATATAAGCAAGATGTATGGAAACAATGGTAGAGGTGAAATAGAGGAGAATATCAAGTTCACTATATATCCTCAATTCAGTCTCTTTTTTCGATCGTTCTTTTATAATCATTATGGGAATTGTTTGTGAAACTCCATTGTGTTCAGGTCTTGAGTGCACGAGTCCAGACACGCAGTTGTGTAAACTTTGGGGAGCGAAATTGGATATTGGATTGCACCGGAGGTCCACCGGAATTTTTCTTTCAGGACAGTGACTTTTGTCACGGCACAACAATTCTATTCTATCTTTCCTATCTATTTAAATTCTAATGTACTCTTAATATTTCCAACAATCTGAAAGCAAAATTATTTTTATTTATTTAATTATATTTGGAAATATTAACATTGTGATTTTTCTATGTATCATGTTGGTTCGAATTGCATGGAAAGATCACTCATGGCCCTCATCAATTGGATGGATGTTAAAGAAGTGGCATGTGAGAGTTCAAATAAATTGTCGTATAATTTGAGGTAAAATGATGAGCTTCGAGTTCAAGTAAGCCTTAAACTTGAGGATCTATATGTATATAGATGTTGAATGTAAAAAGTGTGATATTTTTTATGTCCATGATTGAAAGAATTGCTGAAAACTTTCATATGAAAATTTCTACGGTGTCGTAGTATAGATTATAATTTACTATCTTCATATGAAAGCTTGATATATTAATATTGGTTCATAAATTTGAGTCATAAAGTAAAATTTGCTATAGTTTTGTTCGAAAATCTATCAAACAACTTTGTGGAATTCATATCAAATGTAGAGGTTATATGATAGAAAAGTTCTATTACATGTTTTAGAATTTTATATTGATGTTTTTGTGGCCTAAATATGACTATTTTTGCATGTTGTTTCGTTTCCAAAGTTAAAAACTTTTACGTTTGATTAAATTTCATAGTATTGTGGATATGATTGGAATTATGGATGTGTTTTTTATCATCTATAAATATATGGCAATCTATGGAGTGTGTGTGAATGTATGAACACATATTGAATTTTTGTGTATCACATGTTAGAAATCTTTTGAGTAGAATTGTTGATGAACTTATTTGGTCATATATAAGTCATGTTTAATTTTATCTTACATGTGGGGGAAAGACTTATAAAATAAATTATAAGTGTATAAAAAATATTCTCAAAGCCTAGATTACTTAAAATGTGGGGGTTATGAGAATAAATTTTCTATCACGTAATTGTTGTTACTTTTTATTTCTCAACATGCGCAATATGTTGATACTGTTGAACAAGGAGAAATTCTTGCATAGGATCGTACGTAACACGTCCTCCTTGCAAACTGCCAATAAAAATAGGACAAGTTGTTATTATTTTTAATACATTTTAAATAAAAATAAAAAACCACCATCATCATCCTTTTCTGTTCCAAGACTCTGTTGCTATTATTCCATTCCACACCAATGGTGAAATTTCAATCTTCTCAATTCTCATAAATCTTAAAGGCCATGTTCGTCATCCTTCGGATATTAATATAAAAAATCATCATTGAAATATACTTCCTCATGATACCGAAACATTTTCTCCGCATCCATGGAACCCATTTCCATAGAGAATCGTAAAAGAAACCAAGCACCACTGACCGTTGCAGCCTTTGCCTTTGTTTCCGGTGTGCTTGAACATGATATTCTCTGCTGCAACAGCTATTACGATTTCACTTTTACCTTCATTTTTATCAACCAAAGATAAAAATTCATAAACAAAAAATCTTAAGAAAATTGCAGATAATAAAAATCTTAAGAAAATTAATTTTTGATTTCTTCATTTTCTAAATTTTAATCCTTTGCACGGTAACAAATTTAACTTTCTGCTGTTTGTTTTGTACACTGTGTTTTTTCCTTCATCTTGCTGCTCCTTATCCATGGCGGTTGATAGAGAGAGAAACAAGTTACTGCAAAATTTGTTTTTATTTACTATTTCATTTTTATTTGTGAAAAAATGTGGCACTTTTTTATTGGCTGTTCCTAAATTTGATGTGTTAGGTTCGCTTCTACCTAAGTATTTCTCTTGAAGAAGGGGAAGTAGAAGGATTAGAAGAAGGAAAAATTAAATCTTGTGGACATAGAATGTATATTTTTCCTCATTTAGTAGGAGTAGAAGATGTTGATAAATTATAGATAAAAAGCTATACTTAAGATAATTTCACTATCCATGAGTATGTTTGGGTTAACAAAAAAAAAATAGAATGAAAGGGTTAACCAATGCTATTTTATTATTATTTAAAATAAAAATAAGGCATTAGAAGTGAACTAAATTCTATGGAAAATATGGTTTGAAAATAGTGAATATGCCTTAAGGTAGCAATCTCGTAGATAACAAGTGGAATTTCATCTGATAATCTCTCAATTTGTGTGTGAGATAATTGATTGTACTATGTATTTTATAAATTATATTAGATGTGACATTGCATGTGGTATAATGAATAGATTGAGTATATAGGCTCATGATTTCAATGGCAATTATTTGAATTGACAATCAAGTTTTCAAAAATATCTAAAAAGTAATTTGGATGTTACATTTTGACGATTGTCTATTTTAGAAGGATTTTATATATTGTAAATTGGATCTCCAATAAGGATGAGGTGAGTTTCATTGCAAAGCAGTTATTTATTTCACGATGATGTGATATTTCTTGGGAATAAATAAAGCAAAGTGTGCATAATCAAATTCTCACTAATGGAATCAAAATTATTGAAAGATTCATTGTCAGCTCTTGAATTTGCAGAACAAGAAGCATAATTATTGAAAGATTCATTGTGACTGAGATACCTTTATGTATGAGATCCGTACCTTATAAATCTTTTGTGATCACAAGCTACAAGCTATGTGACTAATAATAGTGTCTATGAGAGACGACAAAAATCCTTTTGTGAAAGGAAGTAAAAATAATGTTATCACTATATGAGAAGTGAGAAAAGAAAAAAAAAATCTAAGATCCTTATATGAAAGGATTACCCAGGAAAGTTGTTCTGGATACGTCGAGGGGGATGAATATAAAGCCTTAAGTGGAGGAAAATATGGTGGATATGTTGAACCAAAAATCTTTTTGATGAATGTTTTAATGATAACAAACCTTATAGAATAAACACTAAGTTTTATGAATGGTGATCTACTGATGTTTGCACTTAAGTCTTTTCAGAGAAGTAGACAAGA
>Ga0228711_1011534_pt1 | contig 11180 bp, 3 predicted proteins | sample MedpolnodulmetaG_2_FD_177996 | JGI IMG/M metagenome (GOLD analysis project Ga0228711, IMG submission 177996) | Root nodule microbial communities from Medicago polymorpha collected in Santa Monica, California, United States - brown nodules | ecosystem: Host-associated > Plants > Roots > Nodule...
GGTTTATATGTTTATTTGCATTTATTTTACGAATTTCAAAGCTTAAAATTCTGGTAAAAGACCTTTCCGGATTTTATTATCCGGATTAATCTGCAAAATTCTAACAATCTATTTCGGAAAACATAATTCGGATTAGGGGTAAAATTGGAAGAAAAAAATAGGGAGCGCAAGGAAAGGCATAAGGTGGGAAAAGTAAATCCCTTAACTATAAAGTGTTGTTGAATGCAAGTCCCAACATACATTACATTTTAAGGAAGTTCTGGAATGTATTATCTGGAAAGCCTCAACACTGGATTCTTTTGTGTGGAGCCATTAATGTAAGTTTGGACGGTTACAACCACTAACACGTTTTCATTGACTGTAGTAATGACCTAGGACTTGTTTTAGGCTATAAATAGGCTTCCATCTTCAACAAATACCTTCATTCTTCACTTCACCTCTTTTCTTCCATTTTCTTCAATTTTTTTTAGTTTTTTAGGGGTGTCGGTGGTGTCATGGTCATTGTTGAGCATTCATATGAACCCTACAATTGCATTACAACTTATGTGGGGTTCATGTAACGGTCAACAGAGATCCTTTACATTAAAAAAAGACACAAAAAAGCACATAACATTTGATCCGGAATTCGTTTTCCGGATAGCACTAACAATTTGCTCCGGATTATATAATCCAGACTAGGGGTATTTTTGGAAATTTTACAGAACGCACGAGAAGGCAGCAATGTGGAAAAAGTAAATCCCCATGCCCATTTAGTGTGGTTTCTACCATTAGTTATTTAACTAAAAATGTATTGTTTGAATGCGAAATATGTGAACAATATATGAAATGTTGTCCTTATCATAATTTTATTTTATCATAAAAAATTCATGCTTTTTTTAGAGGATCAAACTTTCGAGGAACGTATCAAGAAATATAACAAATTTTGATTTTAGTCCCTAAAAAATTAAATGTGATGTTTTCATCTTCATAATTTTTTTGTTTTAGTTTTAGTCCCTAATGGATTTAATTTTTACATTTTTTAAATATAATATGAATACATAAAAGTTGAACATAATAAATAGATATAACATGAATATATCTTGATCATAAGAGTTATAATAATATTGACATTCATATAAACATAAATTGGTCTTTAAGGTCATTAAGCACCAAACACAAAATTAAATTTTTTGTGAAGATAAAAACATTTTATTTTATTTTTTAGAGACTAAAATCAAAATTCAAAAAAGTTATTTAACCTTGTTATAAATTTATTTTGTGTGGCGGCCAGAAAATTTATCAACGCAACCACATGAGTACAAAATCAAAATATCGATGAAGTATTGACTAAAATTATTTTACTCATCATTTTGATTTTGATAGAGAAGTTTTGATGTTGATTGGAGAATAATTGAGAAAAACGGACGTTATTGCCATATTGATCATGAGAAATGTTGAACATGAAATGCAGACCAGTGATTGGTCCTTGGGTATAGGGGTGGTGCCTAACAATAACAAATGTTGAACCCCCATTTTATGATGTTGATACCGTCCTAATCCAACTCAAATTAGTCAATGATCTTTAATCTTTATTTATTCCGAAGTGTTAACAAATGTAAACATAACGATAAATCACCACAATTTTTTATTTATCTGTCACGTTCTGTAAGCAACTTCGATATTCAGTGGTGATGCATATATTCTGTATATAATATAATATTAATATTAGTAAATGTTCTGTGTAGATTTAAAAAATAGAATATTTCGAAAACGTTTAGTCTAGGTCTTGGATTTAAATACAGCCTTAGTCTCTACTGATACGTACGTCGAGATACTTAATTTACACATAAAAATAGTTTGAAAATGGATTTATACTTAGGGATCAATTTCTATTTAAATTTATACTTAGAGATAAATTTCTATTTAAAAAAGCCTTATAATTAAGGACAAATAAAGTATTAATTAACCAATGGGGTGAAAATAGCCCAATTCAAATTAGATTTTGTAAGACGTAAATTTGTCTTGGTCAAAAACATCAATGCTTAAATTTGACTATACTTTTTTTCTTTTTAAAGATAAGTTTGACTTGACTAATAACTTATTTTTAAACATGAGTCTGACCTTTTTCAAAGTATGATATGACCTTTTTCAAAGTATGATATGACTTGTTAGTCTACTTACAAATCTATTTAATATGAACATTTGAAATAAGTGATTTGAGATATATTTAAGTATATTTTCGAGTTAAAGGAACAACGAGATTAAGTTCTATTTTGATATTTAACATTATTATTTTGAGAATCCGGTTGTATATGATATCAAATTTTTAATTTTTTTTTTTGAAGAGATCAAATTTTAATTTTGTTTATAAATAATAAATTTAGATATGTGAAAAATTAACATAGACTAACAAGCTTAAATTGCTTAAAAGTTTACAAATTTATAATTTAATATATATAAAATTCAAAATTTGATATAATTATAATATTAACAAGAACTTTTTTATATTTACTTAAGTATTTGCCGTAATAGGTTTAGAATGTTTTTTATGGTCGGCAACTTAATATTTTTAATTAAATAAACTTTTAATAAAGTCATAGACTTTTCGGTTTAAAAAATCTTATCTTATCTAACTTGAACCTAATACTGGTTAGATTTTCAACCCTTACGAACTTTTCGGTCTTATTTATAAGAAACATTTAACTTTTCTGATTCATTGCATAAACAATATATTTAGTTTATATTCTAGACAAGATACATCAATTATACAATAAATCTAAAAAGTCAGTTTAGTCTTATAAATAGTACTCATTCACTATAGAGAGTAGTATATTCACACTCCTACTAACCAAGTGTGTAGGCTCATTCACTATATTTACTATTTTGATTGGTAGAAAATAAATTAATCTTGAGAATTCAATTCAAAATCCATTAATGTCAAACAAGTACTTAAATGATAGAATTAAATGATATATACTCCCTATAGTATATAGAGTATAGACTATATTGTAGCACATGGGTCAGCAGTCACCTATGTAAAAGAAGCTCGAGACAAAGCTCATGAGCTAACCTATTGTCCTTGTCTAGTTTGTTTCTCTACATGAACACCTCTTTATTATTGTACCTCCATTCTTTCCTTCCACACCAAAATTTCAATAGAATCAATAGAAAGTTTTTGTTCAAAACCAAGGAGAAAGAGAAGAACCAAAGATAGAAGCAGTTAGAGTTAGCAGGTATATGATCACTTAAACTCATGTTTGTCTTATTAATTCAGTGATTGTGGTTCCTTCACATGCCACCTACTATTCTTGTGGCAAAAGTTATCTTTATCCTTTTGTTTGTTAACGAGTGGTAAAAGGTTTCTATCTTTCTTCAAATGCAGCATATACTAGGCTCAATTTTCATAGCTACAAATAATATCATCATTGCAGTAACCTGAGTTTAGACTTTCATTTTCTAAAAGCTTCTGAAAACAGAAAAGGTGAGTTTAAATTATGGTTTTAAATTGTAGTGAACAACCGAGATTGCGCCTGTAGTATACGAGGTTTTAAACGCCCTTGCAACCTCAGCGCGACTATAATTTCAACCACATCGACCGTATTTTCTATGAATTCTTGTGATATTAAGGATTTTGATGTAACTATGCCACTTTTTAAAATCTTTTACCTATCCATTTTCTTGCTAACTCCTATATATTCCATCTCTATGCTAATTATCATTAGTTCTGGTCAATTTTAGAATTAAGGAGTATGTTGTGAATCTTCATTGAAGTGTCAATTTCTCTGCATTTTATATTGTGGTTCCGTAGTTTATGTTAGATTATTTCCTAAACATCTGAAAGAAGATATCAAGTTCAACACTTTCATGCTTTTTTGTGTATTATACATATGAAAAATGTTTCTGGTATTTCTGTTTATAAATTCAACAAATTCGCATTTTTTTGGCCGAAATATAGTTACATGCTCTTTCATTAAATTATTGACTACTAAAATGATGAATCAACAATTAGTTTTGTTGAGTATCACACATATTCAATGTTTAGTGGCGAAACGCCGAATGTATCAGAGTAAAACAATAATATGGACCGTAATGTTTAATCACAACTTTGTACTCTATAACTTTAAAACAATAATATTCACTCCGAGACGTGGACACAATTAACCAAACTCTGTGATCAATTTATGTTTTTGTGCTTTATTTATCTATTTACTTTTGACCTTAATTCACTGTTCTAATAAAGTTTCAAAGTTTGGCGTACATCTTTTTGATTGCACTCCCTAGGGAAACAAACAAAAAGTAGGTGAACAGGAAAAAAGCTAATAAGATTCTATCATGTCAAACAAGTGCTGCTTAATTTGACCACAAATAAACTTTACCAATAGCTGTTTACTTTTTAGCCTTTAATGTCAAAATCTAAGAAAATAACTCCAATATGTCTTAGTTACATACATAAGGTATATAACATTCTATCATGCTTCTCACCAAATTATCTTTTATTGTTTCAGCTTTGAAATCATATCATATACTTTCTTTACATCCAAATTTCTCTATTCAACCTACAAAAATGAGAAACAAGATGGCCCTTTTGTTCATTGGAGCAATGTTCTTTGTTTGTGTTGGAGCTGAACCAGTAGCAGATAAACAAGCTTTACTTGATTTCCTTCACAACATGAATCACTCTACACATCTCAACTGGAGCAAAAAATCTTCTGTATGCATAAAATGGAATAGAGTTACATGCAACACTGAAAAATCAAGAGTTATATCCCTTCAGCTACAAAGTGTTGGATTGAATGGTTCAATTCCACTAAACACTCTTAGTAGACTCTCAGCTCTTGAAAATTTGAGTCTTGCATCAAATAGTATAACTGGTTTTTTTCCTTATGATTTCTCTAAGCTAAAAAATTTGACCTTTCTTTTTCTCCAATTTAACAAGTTTTCTGGTCCATTGCCATTAGATTTTTCAGTTTGGAAGAATTTAACTGTTGTTGATTTTTCCAACAATTCTTTTAATGGTAGCATCCCTTTATCAGTTTCAAATTTGACTCATCTTACTTCTTTGATTCTAGTTAATAACACTCTTTCTGGTGAAATTCCTGATATCAATATTCCTAGCCTCAAAGATCTCAATTTGGAAAACAATAATCTTAGTGGTTTTGTTCCTAAATCACTTCAAAGATTTCCAAGTTTGGTCTTTTCAGGCAACAATGTTACATATGTAAATGTTTATCCTGCAAATGTTCATAAAAAAAGGAAAAAAACCAAAGGACTTAAAGAAAAAGCATTATTAGGTATAATCATTGGTGGTTGTGTGCTAGGAATTTTAGTTATAGCAGCTTTCTTGATTGTGTGCTGCTATGAGAAACGCGGTGAAGATGGTCAACTTATTAAGTCTCAGAAGAATAAAGAAGTTTTTTCTGAGAAAAAAGAATCTTCTGAGAGTCTAGAAAGAAACAAAATCGTCTTCTTTGAGGGTTGCAATCTTGTATTTGACTTGGAAGATTTGTTGAGAGCTTCTGCTGAGGTGCTTGGAAAGGGAACATTTGGTACCGTTTATAAGGCTGCTCTGGAGGAAGCAACAACGGTAGCGGTTAAGAGATTGAAGGAGGTTACAGTTGGGAAACGCGAATTTGAACAGCAGATGGAGATGGTGGGAAGGATTAGACATGAGAATGTGGATGCATTAAGGGCTTATTACTATTCAAAGGAAGAGAAACTTATGGTTTATGATTTTTATGAGCAGGGCAGTGTCTCAGCAATGTTACATGGTAAGTTATTTTAAACATTTTCTCCCATCAAACAATTATTGTTGACACGAATATCTAGTCGTTATTTATTTGGACATGAATCTTATATTGAGTCCTCGTTCATTATGTTGAATCATTTTTCATGTATCAAATGACAAAAGAGAAGTGGTTCGCTAGCCTATATTTAAGCAGGAATTCATTATGATGAATCCTGTTTCATTCTAATGAATTATTGCTTAAACATAACGTAGCAAACCACTTTTCTTTTGTCATTCGTTGCATGAACTGAATCTTGAATTATTTTGAGGTTTATATATGATATATCATATTGAAATTTGTTATGTCGCTTATTTTGACTTGACATTCTTATCGACAATGTTTCTTATGATTTATAATAAGATTCAATTCTCGATTTGATAACCATGCTTCGCATCATGCACCACTTTGCAGGCAAAAGAGGGGTAGAAAGAATTCCTTTAGATTGGGAAAGTAGGTTGAGAATAGCAATTGGTGTAGCAAGAGGCATTGCTCACATTCATGGAGAACAACTAGTACATGGAAACATAAAAGCCTCAAACATCTTCCTCAACTCCAAAGGATATGGTTGTATATCCGACATCGGTCTAGCAACAATGATAACAAGTCCAATATCCCCAAGGGCAGCAGGATACCTTGCACCGGAAGTAACCGAAACTCGAAAAGCAACGCCAGCATCCGACGTCTATAGTTTCGGTGTCTTGTTACTTGAACTTTTAACCGGAAAATCTCCCTTACATGGAGGTGAGGAAGTTGTTCATTTGGTTAGGTGGGTGAATTCTGTGGTTAGAGAAGAGTGGACTTCTGAAGTTTTTGATTTGGTGTTATTGAGATATCCTAATATAGAGGAAGAAATGGTTGAAATGTTACAAATTGGTATGGCTTGTGTTGTGAGGTTGCATGATGAAAGACCTAAAATGGATGAAGTTGTGAGAATGGTTGAGGAAATTCGAAAGGTTAATAGTGGAAATAGAACATCCACTGAATCTAGATCGGAATGTTCAACTCCAACTCCTCATATTGTCGATGTAAATTAATTTTACACTGATATCGAATGAGAGAGCTTCATTTTTTTAATGTTATTTAGTGGCCGAGTGTTAAATTTTTAATGAATGTCGGTGTAGAATTGATTAGAGTAATGTTGCATATCTATTTTTTTAGTGAATGATTGTTAAATATGTAAATTAGTCAGTCTATTGATTTCAATTTTCTACTTAATATTCCCTCCGTCCCATTTTAAATGACCTAATTTAAAAATGTGAACTATTCACATAACATGTTTTGACCCCATTTTTCTACTAATATATAAATACAAAATATAGCATATAAGATGTTGTTGAATTCGGCTCAATGAATATTTTCAAAATATCATAATTTCATAATTTTTTCTAATAGATTATTAAAGATATTTAAGTTCAAAATTGTGCATTGACATATGTGGCAGAGTCAACTAGATCATATTATAGGACGGAGGGAGTAATAGAAATGAAATTGATCTAGTTGCGTTGTTTTCGGATTTAGAAAAGTATCTTTTTGAAAAAAGTGAAATCATAACTAAAGATATTACTGGGTTGAGTCACGACCAGATCACTTTCATCAAAACATTTCGCGACACTACCCGAGTTTGTGCAAGGTAGACTAACAACCGTACCACCTCTAGGATAAAACAATTCAGTTCACCTGTTTGATTACGTATTACACCGTTAGTAATCGTTCGAGAAATAACACTCTCAAATATGGTTTAATTAATTGATTAAATCACTTTATATGGTACGAAGACCACTCGAAACCAAATGGACAGAAGGAGTAGAGGAAAGAATGAAGGACTCGTCAACACAAGTCAAAAGAGGGAGAAGAGAGGAAAAACACAAGAAGCATCAACTGTGTTTTTCAGTGTGAAGAATAAGTGAGGCGAGCTCTCCTTTCATAGGGAGAGTTCGTAGCAAAACCAGAATGACTTAAGGATTGAGTTAATCTCTAAGCAATTCGTGGATTAGTTTTCACGAGTGTGGATATATCCGGAACCTTCCGGATACGGATCATAACAAATTTATTTGTTACAAAAAACTTTTTCTTGAATAATGATTAAATTAACAAAAATTAATTTAACATTTTCAAGTGACAAAAAATATTTTTTTTTGAACCAAGTCCAGCTGGATGGACAGCGGCGGCGTCACACATGTGAAATATATATATTTTCTAACCGGTCATCCGTTCACAAAAGTGGATACCCCAAAGATACACCCTTAGAAGTCACCCTCACTTGTATAAATATTTACTAAGTAGTATGTCTCTTCAATGTAAAACATTTTTAAATCATATGAACACTAGTTCTTACCATGTGTTTATTATTTCCAACTTTTCGTAGAACTATCCGGTGTTCCAATAAGTTGGTATAAAGTTGGTAATATATTTGGTGGCATAAAGCTGTTAAGTAACCAAATGTAGGTACTGTAATGTCAAGTTGGGTCCCCTTAATTTGGTATTATTTGGTAAGGGAATCTTATTTTGAGCCATGATTGAGGGGTTTGGGCTCCACAATTGTCCTCCCCCCTAGAGAATCAACAAAGTTAGTCAAAATTAAGTGAATAAAAAGGAAGAAATTAAGGTAAAGCTTAGCATTTGAATAGGTTTATTTTGTTTAATAGAGTTTTCATCACATAAGCATCCACAAGTATATCACTAATTTATGAAAAGAATAATTTTAAAGTGTTGTGTGTTTAGACAAGTCCATACTTTCTGTGGCATATTATAGAGGTTGAAGATTGTGTGCTGGAAATTTTTTGTCACGGGTCTGAATTGCGAATAAAATTACGGACCCTTTTCCTTTTAGACGTACATAAGAATTTGGTCTTGCATGTAGCAAAGGTCCACAAAGATTGAGTATGAGATATTGAAAGAGATAAAATGTTGCAATGTGTTCAAGTTAAAGGAGGCACCCACCAAAAAAGTAAATTGTTCCTGAAATATAAAATATTATTTAGCTAAACAAGTATGTTATGTCTTTCCCACACTTATTTTTTCTTATGCCGAGGTAGCCTAGTGGCTAGAATTCATCTTATAAGGTGAATAAGTGAGGTGTTCTGGTTTTTACCTCGACCCCTGCATATAATAATACATTGTCCTACCAACTGAACTATGCTCAGAGGACTCTCACACATAATTTTTTTTTGGTAGATAGAAGAAATGACAAAGTCATTATAAACTCACACACAAGTGGAGGTGCCGGGGTTTGAACCCCGATCATGGCGTTCGGCCTAACAATTTCGACATTTAGTCAGTTGAGTTAGGACTTATGGACTCTCACAAATAATTTAATTTGTACAAAATTGTAACTATCTGTGTTTAGGAAAATGAATTGAATGTTTACCCTTCACTACTAAAAAAACAAAAATTAGTGAGGGATATTTAGTGAGGGAAAACGTGAAATCCCTCTCTAATTCCGTCACTAAATTTTGCGACTAAGAAATTTGTGAGGAATTTCATTTTTTCCGTCACTAATTTCCCTCGCTAATTTTGCTTTTTCTAGTAGTGCTTTAACTGCGATGGTGTACACAGTTTATCAAAATATTTTAATAGGGATGTAAAAACAGATCAATCTAATCCCATTTTGGCCTGCTTACCGTTCAACGGGTTGGCCGATCTCTATTATAAGATACTATTTTGATCTCTATTATAAAAGAAAAATTACTTTTTAGATTCATTTAATATGTATCTGGTCTATATTGATAGCTAAATACATTATTTATTAAACGGATTTAAAAGGTGAATTTTATCTTATAATAGAAAGCATGGGCATGAGAAAGAAAAATTTTACGCAAGTTGCCGGTCAAAAACTAGAGAAAAAGTTCAAATTTAATCCACCAAAATTTATTGTAAATTGAGAATCATTGCACAAGCAATAATGTCCAAAATGGAGAAAATGATCTAATGTGCTAAAAACACTAAGTTAAAAAAAAATAAGTGAAAAAAAAAGAGATATTTTTAATCTAACTTGATGGGTCAATCTCTTCCGTCAAGTTAAAATAACGTGTTAAACAGATTAGTTAGTGGGTTTAACTTATTTAGTCACTCATGTATCATATGTAAATATTCAAGTTATCATTGAAATTGTTGGGTGTATATATATATATTATCACGGGTGATTCATCACGTACAAGGTGTGCAAAAGAGAGTCACCATCCAAAAAAGTACAATATCAGATCATAAGTGCATCAGCAACAGACACCAAAATAAAAAGTACCGAACAAGAAGACTACAACTCGACATCCATACAAAGCAAAGGGTGTTAAACAGATTAGTTAGTGGGTTTAACTTATTTAGTCACTCATGTATCATATGTAAATATTCAAGTTATCATTGAAATTGTTGGGTGTATATATATATATATATATATATATTATCACGGGTGATTCATCCCGTACAAAGTGTGCAAAAGAGAGTCACCATCCAAAAAAGTACAATATCAGATCATAAGTGCATCAGCAACAGACACCAAAATAAAAAGTACCGAACAAGAAGACTACAACTCGACATCCATACAAAGCAAAGGGTGCAGCCACCAGTCATGATAACTAAAAACAAAGGTTTGCAGATTTGCTTTTAGCCATTGGAAAGGTAGCAGTTTAACCTTGTCGGCTAAGGTCTGATAATCTGTAATCTTCTGATGAAAAACTCTGCTATTCCGTTCTTTCCAAATAACCCATACACAAGCCATCCAAATTAGTTGAAGGAAAGAATAAGACGAATGTGGTAACCCCGCCAAATGACCAAAGTGAGTGAAATGATCCCGGCAGCTACCAGGAGCAACAAAAGAGAGACGTAGCCACTGCAACACCACGGACCACAGGCTGCTAAAAGTGTCGCAACGAAAGAGAAGGTGATATGCGGTCTCCCGTGAGCCGCATCCTCCCACACAAGTATTGTCTTCCGCAATGAGTATGTGCCGGCGGACTAAGGTATCTTTGGTAGGCAGCCGGTTGCGAAGAAGTCTCCAAACAAACAAAGAAACCTTTAGAGGGACTTGCTTATGCCAGATATCATCAAGCAATACTCTATCTGGAGGTGTATCCGCCGATGTTAGATAGTGATAAGTGCCCTTAATGGAGTAACCATTAATGGTATCTAGTAACCACCTCCACCTGTTAGAAGTATTATCCTGCAAAACAATATCCTGCAGCAAAACAGTACATTTTGAAACACTCTCCTCCTCCCAGGCGAGTAGTCGCCTTCTCCACACCCAAGCACTTCCCCCTTCCTCCCACCCCCTCCTTGCCATCTCCTCCACCGTCAAGTCAAAAAGGCAAGGGAATCTGACCCGTAAAGGCACTTCAACCACCCAATTATCCGTCCAAAAATAAGTACTACTACCTCACCCGACAACATGACAGACATTATCCTCAAACCAACTCCCTACTC